>Ga0101944_10000151_pt1 | contig 237508 bp, 172 predicted proteins | sample DewCreD2012metaG_FD_75245 | JGI IMG/M metagenome (GOLD analysis project Ga0101944, IMG submission 75245) | Hot spring sediment bacterial and archeal communities from British Columbia, Canada, to study Microbial Dark Matter (Phase II) - Dewar... ...
GGCGTCGTGGAAGACGTCGCGGCGTTCGTTCCCGCGCGCGAAGGCGTGGTAGAAGGTGTCGGCGGCTTCGAAGCGAAGCGGTCTGCCCATGTCCGCATTCTACCCCGGCCGGTCCGCCTGTTAAGCCAAAAGTGTAAAAAATAGATTTGACACCTATGGTTTCGGCCGGTCCGCCTGTCAAGCCAAAAGTGTAAAAAATAGATTTGACACCTATGGTTTTCCCCCGGCCGGTCCGCCTGTCAAGCCAAAAGTGTAAAAAGGAGATTTGACACCTATGGTTTGGCACCTATGGTTTGGTTGCATGGTTGCTGGTTGCCTAGTTGCTGGTTGTTTGCCTATGGTTGCCTGGTTGCGGGGCTGTGGTTGCCTATGGTTGCTTGACAAGCGCGGCCATCCGTTCAATAATACGGGTTGTGGCACCGTGCCGGCAGAATGGACCCGCAAGCGAAAGGAAGCGGCGATGCGGCCGGATTTCGAGACTCTCGCGATGGGCCGTCGAGGCCATGTTCCCTCCGAGCGTCGGCTGGTCGGGCATGTGCCCACCATCGCCCTGTGCCCCGTGGCCGACGGGCGCACGGGCGCCTATGAGACCAACATCGAGAAGACCTGGCGCATGACGGCCAAGGTCTACGACCTCATCGCTGACACTGTGAAACTGCCGGATGGCACGCCCGTCCGCGTCGTAGTCGCTCCCGAAATCGTGTACGGACCCCGCAGCGGCGCCATTGCTCAGAAGCACTTCACAGAGCAGGGTGCCTCGGCCTGCGTCTTTCTGAGCCGCTCCTGGGCCTACAGCGACGAGCTGATGAGCGCCTGCCAGGGCATTGGCTCCTCGGAATGGCAGCTCTGCGCCTACGGCCTCAACCAGACCGACCGCCCCGGCGCCGTGTGGCTCAAGGCGTTCACCGCCGCAATGGATGAGAAGATGCGGCCCATCTTCTGCGTCTATTCGCCTGACCTTGAGGATGAGAACGGGCCGCTCGCCCCCTTCGTGGCCGAGCGACTGCTCCGCTTCGCCCGCTGCGCCGCCGCAGTGGCCGAGATGCGGGGCAAGAACTACCTCTCCCTCGGCGCCGTCTCGATGGGCATCATCGGCTCCGACGTCCGCCGTAACACCCTCCTCCACTACTTCGGCATGGGCACGGTCAGCTACGACATGGTGGGCCTCCAGGGCCGCATGGCCCGCGGCTTCTACGACCACGACGAGCTGGAGCGCGCCATCAGGTTCCTGGGCACGTTCCAGAAGGTCTTCGGCAAAGGCAAGCGCCCCTACAAGGCCAAGGACCTCGTGGCCGAGTGCTGCAAGATGGCCCTCATCACCCGCGACCTGATGGTCGGCAATCCGCGCCTGGCCGACCCGGCTGTCGGCAAAGCCCAGGGCTTCAAGGCCGACGTCGAGTACGCCCAGGGCGCCAATGCCATCGCCGCAGGCACCCAGGGCCAGCGGCAATGGACCGACCTCTATCCGAACTTCGACGTGACGGAGAGCATCCTCAACAGCTCGTTCGGCTGGGAGGGGTTCCGCACCCCCTACATCGTGGCGACCGAGAACGACGCGAAGAACGGCATGGGCATGCTCGTCGCCCACCTGGTCACGGGCGGCGTGCCGCAGCTCTTCGCCGACATTCGCACCAACTGGACCCCCGCCAGCATCAAGGCGGCGACCGGCACCGACGTGGCCGGCCTGTGCCCCCGCGGCATCATTGACAAGCGGAACAGCGGCGCGGGCGCTCTCGACTATGCCCTCGACATCTTCCGCCTGGTCCCCGGCGGCGAGAAGATGACCGTCCAGGAGGCATGGAACGCGATCCGCAATGACCCGGCGCTCCAGCAGCAGCTCGTCGAGAGGGCCACCGCCGGCACCATCTACATGCACGCCGCCCTCGAGTACTTCCCAGGCGACGGCTTGTCGAGCCACTACCGCACCCCCGGCGGCATCCCCATGACCGCCTACCGCTACAACATGGTGGGCGACCGCCTCACTTGCTCCGTCGTCGAGGGCGAGACAGTCGAGCTGCCCCGCAACGTCGCCGACCACATCAGCCAGGTGACCGACAAGACCTGGCCCGAGACCTACTGGGCGCCGCGCGACATGAGCAGCTATGAATACATGAGCCGCATCGGCCCGAACCACGACGCCAACAGCTTCGGCCTCATCGGCGCCGACCTTGTGACCCTCAACGCCATGCTCCGCATCCCGGTTGACTTCCACAACGTACCCGATGAGAAGATCTTCCGGCCGAAGATCTGGGATGCTTTCGGTCGTGACGATTTCCGAGCGTGCGCCGCACTGGGCCCTCTGTATCGCTGAGTCCACACGCCGGGCTGAGGAGCGGCACGGGAGACGACGACACGATGAAGGTTTTCATCACGTGGTCTGGCGAGGCGAGCCGGGCGTTCGCTCAAGCGCTGCGGGGTTGGCTTCCGGCCGTCATCCAGGGCGTGAAGCCTTACTTCTCCCCGGAAGACGTGGCAAAGGGCTCCCGATGGAGCAGCGAAATCGCGCGGCAACTGCAGGAGGCGCGCGTTGGCATCCTCTGCCTGACTCGTCAGAACCTCGATGCGCCTTGGCTGCTGTTCGAGGCTGGTGCACTGTCGAAGAGCCTCGACCGTTCGCGCGTCTGCCCCGCCTTGTTCGGGGTTGACCCGGCGGAGTTGACAGGCCCCTTGGCGCAATTCCAGGCCGCCCGGTTCTCCCGCGAGGAAATGCGCCTGCTCATTGCCACGATCAACGATGAACTCGGTGACGCGAAGGTCCCCGAGGGTCTGCTCGGGGCAGCCTTCGACAAGTGGTGGCCAGACCTCGATGAGCGGGTAAGCGAACTCTTGTCGTTACCGCAAGCGGCCATGGACAGGGAACCTGACCTCACGGACGACTTCGCCAAGCTCATTCGCTCCCTCACTGTGGCCTGGAACCGAGCGCGCGACGCAGGCGCGAAGGACGTGCTGCCCGCGCTGACCTCCTTGGACCAGGCGATCGGCGACCTTATCACGAAACTCGGGGAGCACATCCGGGCCACTGAACTCGAACGCCTCGCAAGACAGAGGGATGCCGATGTCTGAACCGAAGGTGCCCAGGAACAGCGTTCGCTCCCTTGACGGACTGCTCGCCATCCTGCGCGAGCATCTGCCAGAGATCGCGCGCAAGCATCACGTGACATCGCTCCGCGTCTTCGGCTCCTACGCCCGCGGCGCCGCGCGGAAGGGCAGCGACCTCGATGTCCTGGTCGAGTATTCGCAGCCCCCCGACATCTTCGGCTTCATGGACCTCGAGGAGGAGCTGTCGGCCATCACGCGCGTCAAGGTGGAACTCACCTCCGCCGGCGCCCTGCGCGGCAACATCGGCCGCCGAATCCTCCAGGAGGTCGTCCCCGTATGAGCGCCGAGCGTCAGTCCCTGCTCGTCCTTGTTCCGAGGTGCTGGCGTCGCCCCTGCTACAGGAAGAAACAAAAAGCCCTTGCCGCGGAGGTGCAGCAAGGGCATTCGATGAGTTACCTTCGAACCATTGGCCACATCAGCTCAAGATGCCTGATGGGCCCCTCACCAACAGGGAGAACTACCTTTCCAAACAGAAACGCCTCCCGTCCTGGTACCGTCGAACCAGGAGCGCCTAATCATCATCCTCATCGTCGTCGTACTGTTCCTTCTCCTCTGCGTTACTCTCGGCCTCCTCCCTGTTATCTCCGTAGCCCTCGTACCTCTAGTCGCCGTCGACGATCACACACTTGGCGATCGTCGGTCCGATGCCCAAGGGGGCAATGGACTCACGACTGTGGTACACTTCCCGCGCCATGGCAGACCTCCTTTCGATCCACAGGCCGGGAGCCCTGCGCCAGCGACCATCGCCGGCAACCCCTAGTGTACTATCATGGGGGTGGTCCAATGTCTAGTGTTTTTCTGGCATTTCAAAGGACTGGGATGGGCCAACGTGTTGACCCCGGTTTCGCAGGGAGGGCAGGTCAGCTTGTTCCCCATAGGGATGCTTCGGTTTCCCTGCTCAGGCTTGGCGGCTCCAGCTATCGTTCCGCAGAAGCAGGAGTCTCAGGGATTCGATCTCGATGCTGGGCCTTCGCAACCAGGTGAGGTCCGCGGGTCATACGCAGATCTCGTACTACCGTGAGCGTTAGTCGTACGGTTCTCAAGGAGTGGAGCAATGTGCGCTTCGTCGCCGCGTCGCTGTCTCGCGTTGTTCGCATTCACCTGCCTCTTGAGGAGTGCTGCAATGGCCGATGACCCGTGGGTGGTCTATGAGGGCAAGGAGGGGCCGGGGAAGGGGAAGCATATCGTGCTCATCGCGGGCGATGACGAGTATCGCTCCGAGGAGCTGATCCCGCAGCTCGGGCGCATCCTGGCCGTGCATCACGGCTTCAAGTGCACCGTGCTCTTCGCCGTGAACCCGCAGTCGGGCGAGATCGACATGTCCACGCTCGACAACATCCCCGGCCTGGAGGCGCTGAAGACCGCCGACCTGCTGATCATGCACCTGCGCTTCCGCGACCTGCCCGACGACCAGATGAAGCTGATCATGGACTACGTGAACTCGGGCAGGCCGATTATGGGCCTGCGCACCTCGACCCACGCCTTCAACTTCAAGAAGCACAAGGACGGGCCCTACGGCAAGTGGACATGGAACTCGGCTGACCCCAAGGGCGGCTTCGGACGCCAGGTGTTCGGCGAGACCTGGGTCGCCCACTACGGCAACCACAACGTCGAGGCCACCCGCGGCATCGTCGCGCCCGGCCAGGAGAAGAACCCCATCGTCAAGGGCTGCGAGGACATCTTCGGCCCCTCCGACGTCTACGCCCTCACCAAGCTGGAGGGCGACTGCACGCCCGTCATCCTCGGCCAGGTGCTCGTGGGGATGAACCCCACCGACGCGGTGAACGAGAAGAAGCCCGCCATCCCTGTGGCCTGGACGAAGACCTACACGGGCACGGAGGGGAAGGCGGCGCGGGTCTTCACCACCACGATGGGCCACGCGGGCGACCTCAAGAGCGAGGGCTTCCGCCGCCTCCTCGTCAACGCCGCATACTGGTGCCTCGGGATGGAAGACACGATTCCCGACCGGGCCAAGGTGGATTTCGTCGGCACCTACGACCCGATCCCCATCGGCTTCAACAAGTTCAAGCGGGGTGTGAAGCCGAGCGACCTGAAGCTGCCGTGAGACGTGATGCGTGGTGACCAGGAGACCTGTGCCCGTGCGTGGAGGGCCTGCAATGTCAAGGAAGCGGATCGCGCGCGTCCTCGTTCTGTTGCTGATTGGCGTTGCCCTCACGTGCGGGGGGGCGCTGCTCCTGCGCTGCCGCGAGGTCGCCCCGCGAGACTCGGTCAGCGCAAGGGAGACCCTCGTGCGCTGGCTTCGCCAGGAGGGCATCCCCGCGCCAGGGGATGCCATTGTTGAGATGCCGAGGGCCGCCGGGCTGCCCCCCAACAATTGGGTCTTCGCGATCAAGAACCTGGAGAGACCACTTCTCGGCGGGCCAGCCTACAAGGCCATGTACCTTGTGGGGAATTCGGTGGAGTTTGGTCCCGAACAGCCCGGACGCTTGAAGCACGTAACCACCAATTTCGAGGCCGCCTTCACGTGGTTCACCACGCTCGGTCCGCTCAAGTCGGAACAGGACGCCGTCCAGTTCGCCCTGTGCTACGCATGGCTCTCGACGCGGCAGGACCCCGACGGCCTGTTGGTTCTCAAGGATGGCGAGGTGCCTGCGAACCTCGCGGATCAACTGGAGCGAACCGACCCCCAGACCCTGAAGCTTCTCAGAGAGCGCATCACCGCGCTTCGGACCACCGAACACCCTGTGGCCGTCAAGATCGTCTCAGTCATTCCTGAGAAGATCTACACGATCGAGTTCTGCACGTACTGCCCTGACTCTTGGGGTGACATCCACTTCTGGCACGCCGAGGTCGGCGCCGGCAGCTTCTCCGCCTCGCAGCGTCCGATCTACAAGGGCCTCAGGCGGCTCATGTGAGCCCTCTGGCGCCGCGCCATCCTGGCTCGTGGCTCGCGGCTCGAAGCTCGGGGCTCACTTCGCCTCCAGCGCCTTGATCTGGTCCTCGAGTTCCTCGATCTGCGCGTAGAGCGTGGGCGGCATCGAGTGCGCCGTGCTCACGAACGTCGCGGTGCCACTACAGTGAGCGGGGTTGCGCTTCTTCAGGTCGTCCAGCTTGTCCTTGAGTTCCTTGAGCTTGGTCGCCCTATCGTTGCCCATCGCACCGTCCTCCGCAGTGAACCGTTGGGTCGGGTCAGCCGTTCACCGGAATCATATCACGGGTCTCAGCCATTGGCAACTGCCCCCTGCGGCGGACGGCACGTGCTGACACAGCGGGTCACGCGGCCTAAGTGGATATAGCGCAGCGCTTTACGCATCCGCCGGAAAACGCACAGAAATGGCCTGCAACGCGTCCGGGAGACCCTCTTAGACCAACGACACCTATGGCCTCCGTGGGCATGAGCAGCAAGCCACATGTGTATGCGTGGCCGCCACTTGCAAATCCTGCCCGCCCCCTTGGTTCCCCAGTAGCCAAGGCCGCAAATCGCCTCTGGGTGATTAACGAGTCTTAATCCTGTTGAAGACCGTGGCGGATCGTGGTAGGCTGCGGGGCCATGAGGTTTGACAACCGGAGGCAAGGCGCTCGCGGGCGGAAGGAGAACGAGATGGGGATGCGCAACGTGCGGCCGTGGGCGGCGCTCGCTGTGGGCCTGGCACTGCTGGGCGTCGGCAACGCGCTGTGCGGCGAGGCGATTGACTGGAACAAGGCTCGGCAGTTGATCGAGCGGTCGCGCCGCGGCGAGGCGCTCTCGGCCGAGGACCAGGCGTACCTCGACAGGGCAAGGGCCGCGAAGCAGCGCGAAAGCGCGAGGCAGCCTGGCGTAGACGCCTCGGGCATAGACTGGAACAAGGCCGGGCAACTCTACCGGCGGTCGCAGACCGGGGAGAAGCTCACGCCCGAGGACCAGGCATATCTCGACAAGGCCAAAGCCGCGAAGGGGGCGGGCGGCAGCCAGAACGCCCCGCCGCAGATAACGGGCAAGGAATCGGTCGGCCTCACCCCGCTCACCGACCTCAAGGGTGACCAGAAGTACAAGGAGATGGACGGCGGTCTCTACGGCGGTGGCAGGAACGAGCCTCCGGAGGCGCAGGCCAAACTGGCCCGCGCCGCAGCGGCCCAGATCGCGCCGCTCGACGCCGAGGGCGAGCCCGCGGCCGACGGGCGAATCGCGCTCCTCGCCATCGGGATGTCGAACACGACTCAGGAGTTCTCGCGCTTCAAGCAACTCACCGACGCCGACCCCGCCAAGTCGCCGAAGCTGGTGATCGTGGACGGCGCTCAGGGCGGCAAGGACGCCCCTGCCTGGGTCAACTCAGAGCCGGTGTGGGCGGAGGCGGACCGACGTCTCAGGGCCGCTGGCGTCACACCCCAGCAGGTGCAGGTCGTGTGGCTCAAACAGGCGCTCATCGGCCCGGGCCGGCGGGGCGAGTTTCCCGCCCATGCCCGCGAACTCCAGCGCGACATCGAGACGATCCTCGTCATGGCGAAGGCCCGCTACCGCAACCTGCGCCTGGCCTACCTCTCCAGCCGCATCTATGCCGGCTACGCGGTGACGCAACTCAACCCCGAGCCCTACGCCTACGAAAGCGCCTTCTCGGTCCGCTGGGTCATCGAGGAGCAGGCGAAGGGCAAAGCGGAACTCAATGCCGACCCAGCCCGGGGCGAGGTGAAGGCGCCCGTGGCGCTCTGGGGGCCGTATCTGTGGGCCGATGGCACGAAGGGCCGCGCGGCGGGCGATCTGGTCTATCGCCGCGAGGACCTCGCAGGCGACGGCACACACCCCAGCCCGGCGGGCCGCCAGAAGGTGGCTGAATTGCTCCTCAAGTTCTTCAAGACCGACCCGTACGCAAAGGGGTGGTTCCTCAAGCCTGCCACCCAGCCCTGATGCAGCTCACTTCGCGCCGATGCACCAGAGGAACTCGAAGTCGCGGACGAAGATGCGGCCGCCTGAGACGGCTGGCGACGAGCCATTGCCCCAGCCGCCGAGGGTGCCGCCGCCGATGATCTCGAGCTTCGGCCCAGCCTTGAGGACGTAGCTGGTGCCCGTGCTGACGAAATACACCCGCCCGTCCGCCGTGGCGACGGGACTGGCGAGCTTGGAGACCTTGTCGAGTTTGTCGCGGAACACCTCCTCGCCGGTGTCGAGCTTGCGGCAGAGGACCTCGCCCTCTTTTGCAGCCTTGTAGATGTACTCGCCGCAGACGACGGGCGACGAGTAGTCGCCGGGGCTCTTCTCCACGCGCCACTTCACGTGGGTCTTCTCCACGTCGTCCTGGCCCGTAGGGTCCACGGCCAGCGCCCACTCGTTGCCGCCCTTGTCCACAATGACCACGCCTGCGGCGGCGACGGGCGATTCGCCGAAGGCGCGGGCCTTGCACCACCAGATCAATTCGCCCGTGGCCGGGTCGGCGCCCTGAAGGTTGTTCTCGCAGGCGGCGATCAGTTGCGGCTTGCCGTTGACGTCAAGGATGATGGGCGTGGTGTTGCAGCAGCCGGTCTCGGGGCGCTTCTGCTCCCACATCACTTCGCCGGTCTTCTTGTCGAGGGCCTGGAGATAGCCCTGGCCGCGTCCCTGGTCAACGGAGAGGATCACGGTGTCGCCGTGGAGGATAGGGCTCTGGCAGATGCCTGGGTTGAGGACGAAGGGGCCGGGGCGCTCGTGGCGCCAGAGGAGCTTGCCATCGAAGTCCACGGCGGCAACAACGGCCGAGCCAAACCAGCAGTAGACGGCCTTGCCCTCGGTGGCAGGCGTGGGCACGGCGTAGATGGCATAGCCCATCGGCTCCTTGCCCTGGGGAATGAGCGTGCGCCAGAGGAGTTTGCCATCGCTGGCTTGGTAACAGGCCAAATGGTGCTCGGGCACCTCCTTCTTCTCCTCCTGCTCGCGGTTCTGCTTGGCGGCGGTGGTGAGGAAGACGCGGTCGTCCCACACGATGGGGCTTGAGTGGCCGGTGGTGCCCTTGAGGGGCGCCTTCCACAGGATGCCCTCGCCGGTCTTGCCGTCCCACTTCAGGGGCAGGTCCTTCTCGTCGGTTGTGCCCATGCCGGTCGGCCCGCGGAAGCCCGGCCAGTTGCCTGCCAGTGTGCTCGCGGCCAGCGAGAGCCAGGCTACCAGGCTGGTCGGCCTCACGCTCATTCCCCTTCGAACGCGGTGATGAGTGGGAAGGCGCCGGCGTGGCCGCGGCCGCCGGCATCTGCATCGCGCACGCTCAGATTCCGCGTGTCGCCGCGTCGCGTCTCGCGGATCACGGTGTCGAAACCGCGATCCTTGACGAACGACAGGCCGCCAATTGAGAAGCAGGCTGAGGCGTTCTCGACGACGAACATCGGCTGCTTGGGCCTGATGGACGGCCACGACGAGTAGTTCTGCCCGCCAAGCAGTTCGGTTCGCCCTCCGTCGGTGGTCTTGATCACCGTGGCTCCGCCATTCTCGGTCTTCAGGCCGAGAATCCAGAGGTCGCCGCCCTCGTTCGTGATGCCGATGCCGTTGGTCTCGGGGTTGATCTGCCGCATCCAGGCCCTCTGGGCCTTGCGGATGCACCAGCCGGCTGAACACGAGTTCTCGACGAAGAGCTTGCCCGCGTTCGGCGCCGCGACATATGGCACTGCGTCGGGCGACATCGAGCCTATGTCGCGCATCACGAGCGTCCTCGGCGTCGCGTGCTCGACCCAGGCGAAGTTGTTCCCCTTGCCCCATTCCACAACGGTGAAGCGTTCTATGACCACGACATCGCTGGTCACACCCTCGATGCGGAACATCGGCTTGCCCGACGTCCGGAAGGCGGGGGTGACGCACAGCGTGGTGTCCATGCCAATGATGCGCCGGAGGGGCCCGTGGAGGCGAATGGTGTCACCGAACCGGATCAGGCCCTCCCTGATTCCGCCTGGGATGCAGACGGTGGCCTTGCCCTCTCTCGCGGCGGCGTCAAAGGCGGCTTGAAGCGTCGCCGTGTCGTCGTCCTTCGCCTTCAGCGCGACAGGGTCAACGACGACCCACCGGTCGGGCGGGTCCCAGGGCACGTCGGGCGTCTCCTCGACGGGCAGCCGCAAGGTGCGGCGAGGACTCGGGAACGCGCTGTGCGCGGACTTCGGCGAATGCGACACGTACTCCTCGACCGACTCGCCCTCGACATCGGGGACGCCGTCGTTCTTGACGAGCTTGGCGTAGCCGCTCTGCTTCACGTCGCGGAGCAGGAGCATGCCCTTGTTGACGATTGCCGCCTCCCCTGCTCCACCCGCCAGGTTGGACTCGATGAGCGTGATCATCCCGCCGCGGTCGGTGGTGACGATGGCTGGCGCCTTGTTGAGGCTCTCCAGGCGGCGGATGGTGAGGGTGTGCCACTTGTTGCGGATGCCGGCGACCCGCTGGCCCTTCAGCGTGATGTGCTCAAACGTCATGCTGAACGGGCCTGGCAGCGCGTCCATGCCGTAGTCAAAACCTTCGATGAGCACGTTCTTGACGAGGCCAGGGCCGGGCTCGGTGCGGGTGAGGTCGAGGCCGACCGCACCTGTGCCCTCGGGGTCGCTCGACCGGATGGTCACGTTGCGCATGCAGCCCGTGTTGTTGTTCATCCACTGGACGCCGACCACCCCTGGGTTGCCGGCCCCCACGTCGAAGGTCATGTCGTGGATGGAGTTGTGGAAGGCCATGCCGGTGGCTCGGCCCTCGAACATCGTGAGGAGGCAGTTCTTGTTGCCGGGGTCGTCGAAGTCGGGCGCGTTGTCGGCCAGGCGAATGACCGTGCCCTCGCGCGATTCGCCCTGGAGGACGAGCTGCTTCGCCGCCTCGAGGTCACGGCCAAACGTGAGCTTCTTTGTGACCAGGTAGGTGCCGTTGGGGAAGTAGATGACGCGGAACTTCCGCTTGTTCTCGTCAATCGCTCTCTGGATGGCCGCCCAGTCGTCGGTCTTCCCGTCTCCCTTCGCGCCGTACTGCGTCTTCAGGTTCACCACGCCGGCATTGCCGGGGAAGAGCCGCTCCTCCGAGGCGCCGGGGACAAGAGCGGCGACTGCCAGCAAAGCTCCCAACATTCCAGCGTCACTCCCGCGGCCACGGTGGGGTTGAAGCCGTCCGCCGGCTCCCCGGCTGCCAGGGCCACGGCCAAGTCAGGCCTCTTTCCTTCCGCACTGCCAGGCAACCCACGCAACCATGGGACAGATGTGACTGCACGGACCCTACAGGCACCGGCCCGCGCACCAACCCTCGGCCCCACGAGTCCCGGGCTCCGAGGCGGCTCCGCCCTACGTGAGTTCCACGCTCCAGTAGGCGTCGTCCACGAAGTGTCGCCATGAGCGGTAGCGGCGGTCGCGAATGGTCACGCGGATGAGGGGGGAGCGCTTCGGCTTGTAGGGCCGGCGCACGAGCTTCATCCCGGCCTCTTCGGGTACGCGGCCGCCCTTGCGCATGTTGCAGCGCACGCAGCAGCAGACGAGGTTCTCCCAGGTCGAGGCGCCGCCGCGCGAACGTGGCACCACGTGGTCGAGCGTCAGCTCGGGCGTCGCGAACCGAGCACCGCAGTACTGGCAGCGCCCTTCGTCGCGCGCATAGATATTGCGGCGATTGAACTTCACCGCGCGCTGGGGCAAGCGGTCGTAAATCAGCAGGCGGATGATCCGTGGCACCACCACCTCGAAGTTCACCGCACGCACGTAATCGTGTTCGTCTTCGGGGAACTGCTCGCGCAGAGCCGAAAGCTGGCACCAGCTCTCGAGGGTGTGGGCCTCGAAGCGGTCGTCTGCGAGGTGGATCACCTCGGCCGCCTCGCGGCACAGCAACGAGAAGGCCCGCCGCGCGGAGACCACGTGGATTGGGAGATACAGCTTATTCAACACCAGGACGCTGGAGTCCAGCACACTGGCCACTTCGGCGGACATGATACAGCCCTCGCAAGCACTTCTCCGTAATGCTAGCACAATGGAACAGGCTTTTCAAGGCCCTGCGCAGTTCGCCACCCGCCGCGAGGGCGGCGTCGCGCACCGGCCACCCAAGCAGCGTCGGGTGCACTGGCTCGCTCACAAGGCAGTGACGAGGTAGAGCGCGGGGATAACGGCTGCGCAGGCAAGGGTGGTGACAACCCAGGACGAGTTGGCGAGGTCACGGTCCAGGTCGAAGAGGTTGCTCACCACCGTGGCGAAGATGGCAACGGGCATGGCGCCCTCGATCACAGCCACCCGCCACATCAGGCCGCCATAGGCGCCCCACTGCCCGAGGAGCAGGACAACCCCAGCCGCGATGAGCGGGCCAAGGAGGAACTTGGTGCATGCAAGACCCAGGATCTCCCGCCTGTAGTGGCGCACGCGGCTCACGCGCAATGTGAGACCTATGGCAAATGAGTGCAGGCTCACCACTCCGAATACGGCCACCGCGTTGACAGGCCGTACCCAGGCCGGCACCCCGACGCCCAGACCGTTCAGGACGAGCCCGGCCACGAGGCCGGCCACCGGAGCGAGCACGACCGGGTTCGTCGCCACTCCCCGAAGCGTCGCCCCCACAGTTGCTCTCGCCCCTTGGCTATAGTGGCTTGCGATCACGACGCCCAGCGTGAAACAGACAGGGATGAAGTGCGAAGTGTAAAGCACCGACAGCCCCTGGCCCTGAACCCCGAGGAACTGGTAACAGATGAAACCGCCAAGCGACATGCCGATGTTGGACATCATCCCACAATTGAGGTAGGCACCACGCCGTGCCCCGTCGAGGCCGAGCAGCGAGGCGGTCACGGCGGCTACGGCAAGAAGGCCCAGCGAGACCACAGTCCCGACTACGGGGACGACGGCCACGCCACCCACCGAGGTGATGCCGAGCAGCCAACAGCCCACCAGCACCGTGATCGGCTCGAGGGTGAGGAGCGTGGCGCGCGAGATTCGCTTGCTGGCCTCGGGCTCAAGCAGCCGCAGCTTACGTGCCGCGTAGCCGAGACCCAACGGCAGGTAGATGCACGAGGCAAGGATCGCGAAGCGGGTCTCGGGCGACATCCGGCGTCACAGGCCCCCGAGGAGGCCGCGGATGTACGCCACGTCGTCGCGCGTGAGCGCGCGAAGCTGCTCGAGAGAGACGTTCTCGTACTCGCTGTGGAACGTGAGCGGGCCGTCGTAGGCCACGTCACGCAGGGCGAGCAGGGCCTCGTTCCAGTTCACGAGCCCCTCTCGCAAGGGGACCAGTTCGCGGCGCCAGAACGGCTGCCCATCCTTCTCCCTGCGCACGTGCACCATGGCTTTCACGGCGACAAGGCAGAGGTATTCGCGCACAATGTCCACGGCCATGCGAATGGGTTCGCCATTGATGCTCAGGTGGCCGGGGTCCAGATACACGCCCACATACCGCGGGTCGAAGCCCCGGACGAGGTGCATGGCAGCGGAGGCGTTGAGGCCGAAGAAGGCATCGCTGTGGGTGTGGACGGCCACGCGCACGCCATGCTTCTCCGCCAGGCGCTGGAAGCCTTCCAGCGCCTGGCGAATGCTGTCTACCTGCTGCCAGTAGCCTGGCCCCTGGTAGAGCCAGTAGCCGAGCTTGACCTCGCGAACGCCTGCCTCGCCGCACGCAGCGAGCATGACCTCTGCCCCGGGTGGCGACGGGTCGGTGAAGTCCCCAGGCGTGGTCACCATCGGCACGCACAGGCCCATGTCCGCCCAGATCGCGAGCGCTCGAGACAGTTCGGAGGCGACGTTGTCGGGGTTCACGCAATACCCGGGCCGGACGGCCAGGTCGAGGCCCTCGAGGCCCATGCCCGCTACCTCGCGTCCGGTGGCTTCTACATCCATGCCTCTCAGCGACTTCGTGAAGAAGATGAGTTTCATGAGAACCTCGCAGAAAGAGCGCTCGCGAAACACGCGAATGGGATGAGCAGGCAGACCGGCCGCAGATCAGACGAATCCAGGCGAATCACAAGAAGGAGCAGAGCCGATCGTAAGCCGAGTTCTGTTGCCCCCTGCCACCTTGCGGCGGCCGGGGGCCGCGACCATCCCTCTGGGGCCGGTGTTGCCACCGGCCTCGTGCTGCCTACCCGGGAGTCGTAACGAGGCGGGCCACCTCTGCTCCCTGTTTGGCATTGCTCCACGCGGGGCTTGCCAAGCCGGCGTGTCACCACGCCGCTGGTGCGCTCTTGCCGCACCTTTTCACCCTTGCCCGCAGCGCGCCCTGAGGCGAGCCCGTTGGCGGTGTGTTTTCTGTTGCGCTGTCCCTGGCCTTACGGCCGGTGGGCGTTACCCATCGCGCTGCCCTGTGGAGCTCGGACTTTCCTCGACTCACGCCGAAGCGCAAGCCGCGGCCGCGTCCTCGACTCTGCCCTGATGTGATCATAGCCTGTGGCGCAGGGGAAGTCAACCAAGGACACCATTGGTCTCCGCGAAGCGAGCGCCGGCCCGCCCCATCTCTTCCAGTGCAGCCGCCGCGGCCCCACGCTCGATGCCTCGGATCGCGTCGGTCACCACACTCACTTGGTATCCGTTCGCCAGCAGCCCCAGCACGGCGGCCCGCACACAGAAGTCCGTGGCGACACCGAAGACAACGAAACGCCGGACGCCCGCCGCGCGCAGGAGGGGGACCGTGGACGGGTTGTCGAAGACATCGTACGACTGCTTCTGAATCACAATCTGCTGGTGCTCCAGCACTCGGGCAATGGCCGAAGGGGCCAGCCGCGGGCCGAAGGGCACGACAACGTGATCGGGAAGCAATGTGCCGGCGATCTTGCCTTGGCCCGGCGTGCCCAGCATGCAGTGCGGTCGGAAACGCCGCATCTCGGGGTCGCCCGGCACGTGGGCGTCGGTGGAAGCGAACAGCCGAAGCCCCTTGGCAGCCGCGTAGGCCACCAGGCGGCGGATGTTCTTCGATACCATCCTGGCGCCTGGCACGTACAGGGCGCCCCTGGGCACCATGAAGTCGCGCTGGGTATCCACGTCGAAGAATGCGAGCGTCTTAGCGAATCGCCGATGTGCGGTCATGGCTTCTCTCCCGCCCTCCCCTGCCGAATCTCTTTGAGTGCCTGCTCCCTCAGTGCCCGGAGCCGCCGGCTGTACTGCACGGGGTAGCGCGCCGGCGCCTCCAGTCTGCGGAACCTGGCTGGAAGACGCCTGAGCTCATCGGTCGCGCGCGACCGGGCGTCGCCGAGCGACGGAAGCGGGCTGACCAGGCGGCCCCGCCGTATCACGGGCACAAGCAGAGCGCTGCCGCGCCCCTCCTCGCTTGCCAGGGCAATCACATCGCGGCAGAAACGCCCGCGCCCATCCACGATGCGGTAGACCTGCTTGCGCCCTGGATAGGTCTCCTTCCGCGCGCTGAGCTTGAGCCTGGGGACCCACCTGCCGCCCACCTGCTGCTCGACCAGCTTGTAGACGCCGCCCAGGGCGGGGGCGTCGCGCGATGTGACCAGCTCGGTGCCCACGCCGAAGGCGTCAATGGCGGCCCGCCGGCGCAGTAGGCTCGCGATGAGATGCTCGTTGAGGTCCCCGCTGGCCAGGATACGGGTCTTCTGCATGCCGGCGCCGTCGAGGATGCGGCGCACCCGCCGGCTCAGGGCGGCGAGGTCCCCGCTGTCGAGCCGCACGCCGGACACCCGCGAGCCCAGGGCAGCCGCCTTTCGCGCCGCTTCGACCGTGTCGTAGCTGTCGAGCAGCAGCGTCGTGTGTTCGGCGAACACATCGAGGTAAGCCTTGAATGCCTCCTGCTCGTCGTCGAACGCCATCACCCACGAGTGGGCCTGCGTACCGAACACCGGGATACCCAACTGCTGCCCGGCCAGCGCGTTTGAGGTGCCCGCGCAGCCGCCAATGTAAGAGGCCCGCGCCGCCATCAGCCCGGCCTGGGGCCCGTGCGCGCGGCGCGAGCCGAAGTCCACCACCCCCCGCCCATGCGCCGCCTCGACGATGCGCGCGGCCTTCGTCGCCACAAGGGTCTGGAAGTTGATGGTTGCCAGCAGGTAGGTCTCAGCGAGCTGTGCTTCGATGAGCGGCGCGGTTACGCGCAACAGCGGTTCGCCGGCGAAGACGATCGTTCCCTCCGGCACCGCGTCGAGGTCGCCTCGAAAGCGGAGGCGGCGAAGATAGCCGAAGAACTCGGGCCGGACATGCCTGAAAACCGGAAGCGACCGCAGCCAGCGGATTGCGGCGCCCGTGAACTGCGCGTGCTTCAGATAGTGAACCGCCTGCTCGAGCCCCGCCGCCACCAGGTACGAGCGCTGGGGCGGCAGGTCGCGTACGAAGAGCTCGAAGCAGGCCCACTCGGTGCGCCCCGCGTGGAAGTACCCCGCCGCCATCGTCAACTCGTACAGGTCGGTCGCCAGGGCGACATTTCCGACCGTGGGGAACAGGGGCACCAGCGTCTGCCGCATATCGTACCTCCTTCTGGTTTCATGATAGCGCGTGCCGCATTGCGGGACAAGGCGCCGACTTGACAAGGCCACGGCGATCTCTGAACATGATGGAATGAGACGTGCATCGCGGCTGCTTCTGTGCGGGTTAGTGTCGCTTTGGGCCTGCCAACGGGCTCAGGAGCCGCCCGCGCCCGAGGCGGACAAGGGACTGCCCGATGCACTCCGCGCAAGCAGACGCCAGGAACGTCCTCCCGACCCGATCGACCAGACGGGGACGTTCTCGTTCGACGGCACCCCGCTGCCGGAAGTCATTACGAGGCTCGCGCGCGAGGCCGGCATAGCGGTCACCGTGTCGCCCACCCTCCCCGTGGCGGAGTGGGGCCAGCACCGCGTGACGCTGCGGATGAGCGGCGTGAGGCGCCGTGCTCTGTTCGACTGGCTCGTGCGGCCGCTGCGGGCACAGTACGCCATCGAGGCCGGGGGCGGCGTGTGGATCAGCCGCAGCAACGATCTGCTGGAGGAGGAACCCCTGGAGGTTCGCTCGTACCGGGTGCCGACCCATCTGACGAGCCCCCGCCCCATGCGAGGGCTCCTGGTTTTCGAGCGCGAGCAGGCCGCTGTGGTGGACACGCTTCATGCCTGCCTGCGCTATGTCGAGGAGCGACGCGCGGGCTGCCGCATCGCCTTCCATGGCGCCCAGGACGTGCTGGTCGCACGCCTGCCTCTTCGCGCCCACCGCCAAGTGGCGGCCATCCTGGAGGCCATGCGCCACGGCACGGGGCTTCCCGCCCTGCCCCTGCCTTCGGTACTGGACCTTCAGGCGAAGCTCGACGCGGTTCTCGACTGGAGTACGCCGCCGCGGCCGGCCAGTCACATCCTCCTCACGGTCGCCGAACGGGCAGACGTGAACCTCGGCTGGGATGCGTCGGCCCTGGGCGCGCGACTGGTCGCCATCCCTCAGGGCAAGTACAGCGTGCGCCAGTTGCTCGACGCTGTCGTGCGTCAGACGCCCCTGGGCCGTTACGAGTGCGAGCCTGGCCATGGCATCTGGCTGTACCTCGAAGGGCAGGACGAGAACTACCCCGCGAGCGGCGCGACGCCCTGGGACCGAGCGGTTGTCCGGGCCTATGAGATTCGCTCGCTGCTGCCGCACACGACTCCCGAGGCGCTCCTCGCCCACATCCGCAAGCAGGTGGACCCTGGCGACTGGGCGCGGGGCCTGCCAGCCGCCTCCGTGTTCCTGCCCACCGAACGCCTCATCGTCTTGCACGACGAGGCTGGCCAGCGCCGCATCGCCGCAGTCCTGCGCGAACTGGCTGAGAGCCGCCGGGGGCCCCGTGCCGCCAAGTGACTTGAGACTCACCGGAACAAGCCATGCCTGAGCCGAGTACTCGAGAGTGCGACCTGATTCGCTGGATCCGCGGCGAGGCCCCCGCCGACGGCCTCGTGCTCGTCGGGATCGGCGACGATGCAGCCCTCGTGTGCAACCGCGACACCTCCACCCTCATGACCACCGATCTCGTGATCGACGGCGTCCATTTCGATCTCGCCACGGCCACGCCGACCGACGCCGGCTGGAAGGCGATGGCCCGCAACATCAGCGATATTGCCGCGATGGGGGGCCAGAGCACGGCCGCCGTCGTAGCCGCGGCGCTCCCGCGAGGCTTTGCGCGCTCGGCTGCCGAGGCGCTCGTCAAGGGGCTGCTCGAGTGTGCGAACGCCTTCGGCATTCGCCTCGTTGGAGGCGATCTGGCGGCGACCCCAGGCCCGTTAGTCGTGGCCGTCACCCTCCTCGGCCACCTGGGGGGCCGGCCTCCCATCCTGCGGAGCGGCGCTCGGCCGGGCGACCCAATCCTCGTCACCGGCACCCTCGGAGGCTCTCGTCTCGGCAAGCACCTGCGCTTCACCCCGCGCCAGGCAGCGGGCCTTGTCCTGGCCAGGAGCTACCGGCCCCACGCGATGATTGACATCAGCGACGGCCTGGCCCGCGACCTCCACCACCTTCTCGACGAGAGCGGCGTCGGCGCCACGCTCTGGGCCGACCGCATCCCGGTTTCCCAGGACGCGCATCGGCTCGCAGGAGAGTCCGGCCGCTCCGCCCTGGACCACGCGCTCGGCGATGGCGAGGACTATGAGTTGCTCTTCGCTGCCGACCCCGACACGGCCGAGCGGCTCCTGGCCGCCCAGCCGCTCGGGGTGCCTGTGACCCAGATCGGCGTTGTCACAGACGCAGGGGCAGTTCTCGCGCTCCCAGACGGCACCGAGCGCCCACTGGAGCCGACAGGTTGGGAACACATTACGTGACTCTGACGACAGACTCCCGCGACGAGACGCTTGGGCTCGGCCGCCTGCTGGGCGCACTGCTCGGGCCGGGCGATGTGGTGGCACTCCGCGGTCCGCTGGGCGCGGGCAAGACCACCCTGACCAAGGGCCTGGCCGAGGGCCTCGGGGTGCCCGAACCGCGCCGGGTGACCAGTCCGACCTTCGTGCTCGTGCACCAGTACGAGGGCCGCCTCCCCGTTTACCACATTGATGCCTATCGGCTCAACGGCCCAGCCGACGCCGAGGCCCTGGGCGCTGACGAGCTGTTCTTCGGCAACGGAGTGACGATTGTGGAGTGGGCGGACCGGATCGCCGCGGCCCTGCCGAACGAACGCCTGGAGATCGTGTTGGAGCACTCGGGCGAGGAACGGCGGCGGGTGACACTCGCGCCGAAGGGGGCGCGCTTCGAGCAACTGGTCGCGCGCCTCATGGCCCAGGGCGCGACAGCGCCGTCGCAGGAATCTCCTGCCTCCTGATGCCCGGCCCCTCGTAGCTTACCTTCAACTCGGCATCACCCGTTCCCTGGAAGAACTGCACGCGGATGGGGTGCCTGCCGGCCGCGAGGCGCACGAAGCCCCGCTTCTCGCTGCTCGCGTGCAGGCCGTCGTGGTCCACCAGAAGCTGGTCGCCGAGGTAGAGGCGGCTGCCGTCGTCCGAGCGCAGGTAGAAGGCATACACTCCGTCGGCGGGCGCATGCATGTAGCCCGTGAGTTCGAGCGCGAAGTTCTCCTTGCCCGCGAAGCCTCCGAGCCCCAGAACGGGCATCGTGCCCTCAGCGGCAGCAGTGAGCTTGCCGAAATCCGGGAGCGTCTTCCACGACCCCGCATACTGGCGCCAGACGATGCCGGGAACCAGGCCATCCAACCTGTCGGCAGGGCGCGCCGGCACCTCGCGCAGCGTCACAGTCACCCGCAATCGGCGGCCATTGCGCCGGAGCGTCAGGGGCAGGCTCTCGCCCCCCTTGCGGCCGACAAGGGCGAGATGAAAGTCCACGTTGCTCGCAATGGCTGCGTCGCCGATGGCCGTGACCACGTCGCCGACGCACAGGCCCGCCGCCTCAGCGGGGGAGCCGGCAGCCACCTTGGTGATCCGCGCCGCGCCTTCGTGCGCCACCTCGAGGCCGAGCACGAAGCCGTAGCGCCCTTCTGCGGCAATCAGGTCGGCGAACACGGCTCGGACCTTACTAATGGAGATGGCGAAGCCGATGTTCTCAGCCTCTTTCTTGTTGCTCGTGCAAAGGCCGATCATTTCGCCCGCGAGGTTCAGGAGCGGCCCCCCGGACGTGCCGGGGTTGATGCTGGCGTCCGTCTGGATCATATTGCTCAGCGACGCATACTCGGTATTGGTGCTCCGCTCCAGGCCGCTGATGATGCCCGCCGTAACTGTGAAGCTGATGCCGAATGGGTTGCCGATGGTGAAGACCGGCTCGCCGATCAGGGCGCGGTTGCTGTCGCCGAGCGCGATCGGCTTGAGCGGGCGATCGGCGTCGAGTTTCATCACGGCGAGGTCGTTCTGCGGGTCATCGGCCACCAGCTCCACCCCACACGTCCGGCCGCCGTAGAGCAAGGCCACACGGCGGCCCTGGAACTGGAGCATGTGGCTGTTGGTGAGCACGTAGCCGGCCGGATGGATGATGCACCCGCTGCCCCACTGCGTGTGAGTGGTGTGCACGCGCGTGGTGCCCTTGCCGTCGGGTGCGGGCTTCTCGCTGTGTTCGACACGCGTGGCGGTGAACTTCACCACGGAGTCCTTGCAGCGGGTGAAGGCCTGTACGAGGGGCGTGCGGCGAAGGGCCTCTGGGGTCTGATGGCGCGGTCCCAGGCAACCGGACCCAGTGAGGCCAAGGGCCATGGCGAGTAACGTACGGGGAGCGACCACGGCGACCTCCGCCTGCCTCAGAAGGTCACGATCTTGGCCTGGCGCACGTGGGGCGTGGCCTCGACGGCCCGCCGCGTGGCCTCATTCAGCGTCCCATCAACGTTGAGCACGGTGATGGCCTCTCCGCCGGCGGTCTTGCGGCCGAAGGTCATGGCGGCGATGTTGATCCCTCTCTCTCCCAGAAGCTTCCCCACGCTGCCGATGAGGCCAGGCTTGTCGTCGGCGAGCAGGATGAGGAGCGTGCCGCGCGTGATCGCCTCGACGCGATAACCGTCAATCGTCACGATGCGTGGCTCGTTGCGCCCCACGATGGTGCCGGCCACCTCGTGCTCCTCGCCATCCGTGGTGCTCGTCACGGAGATGAGTGTGGCGAAGTCCTTGGAGTGCGGGGTCGTGGCCTGAGACACGCGGATGCCGCGTTCCTCGGCGAGGTACGGCGCATTGATGACGTTCACTTCCTCTTCGAGCACCGACTCGAGCAGGCCGCTCAGCAGGTGGGCGGTGAGATAGCGGGTCTGGAGCTTGGCGGCCTCGCCCGCAAACGCAATCGCTACGCGCGCGGGGATGCGGCGGAGGAACTGCACATGGAAGGCGCCCAGGCAACGCGCAAGCGCCACGAAGGGGGCCAGGGCTTCGGCCTCCCGCGGGTCAATGGCCGGCACGTTCACGGCGTTCCGGATGCGCGAGTGCAGCAGAGCGTCGGCAATGATCTCCGCGGCCTCGATGGCCACGTTCACTTGCGCCTCCTCAGTGGATGCGCCCAGATGCGGCGTGCAGAGCACCTGCGGCAGATCCACCAGCTCGCGGCTCGTCGGCGGCTCCTGCTCGTAGACGTCCAGCGCCGCGCCCGCCACCTTGCCCGCGCGGATCGCCGCGGCGAGCGCCGCCTCGTCCACGATGCCGCCCCGGGCGCAGTTGATGATGCGCACGCCGTCCTTCATCTTCGCCATCTGGGCGGCGCCGATCATGCCTCGAGTCTCGTCGCTCATCGGAACATGGACGGTCAGGTAGTCCGACTGGGCGCAGATCTCCTCGAGGCTCGCGGCCAGGCGGATCTGGAGCTCCTTCGCCCGCTCGGGCGTCATGTACGGGTCGAGCCCCAGCACGGTCATGCCGAAGGCGGCGCAGCGTCGGGCCACCTCGATGCCAATGCGCCCGAGGCCGATGACGCCAATGGCCTTGCCCGCAAGCTGCGTGCCCATGAAACTCTTGCGGTCCCACTGGCCGGCCTTCAGGGAGGCACACGCGGGGTAGACGTTCCGCGAGAGGGCCAGCAGCAGGGCCATCGTGTGCTCGGCGGTCGAGAGGGTGTTGCCCCCCGGCGTGTTCATCACGATGATGCCGCGCCGCGAGGCCGCCGGCACGTCCACCGTGTCCACCCCCACGCCGGCCCGCACTACGCAGCGGAGCCGCGGCGCCGCAGCGATCAGGTCAGCCGTGACCTTGGTGGCGCTCCGCACGATCAGGCCGTCGGCGACGGCAACGTGCCGCTTCAGGTCATCGCCCTTCAGGCCAGGAGCATAGTCCACATCGATGCCCCCGGCGGCCTTGAGCCGCTCGATGGCCTCGGGGGCCACCGTGTCCGCAATGAATACCTTCATCGGAGATTCCTACCTGGCGAGAAGCGCCTTCTGCGCGGCGGCCACTCCGGCTCCCAGCGGCACCGGCACGCCCATTTCGGCGAGCACCATCTCGAGGGCGACAATGGCGCCGAGGAGGTCGAGCGTGTCCGCATACCCCAGGTGGCCGATCCGCAGGATCCTGCCCTTGAGCTGGTCCTGGCCGCCGGCTACGGCGACGCCGTACTTCTTCTTCAGCAGGCTGCGCGCGGCCTCGGCGTCAACGCCGTCGGGCATCAGGACCGCGGTGAGCGCGGAGGCCGGCCTCGCGGCGTAGACCTTGAGGCCCATGGCCTCCACCGCGGCCCGCGTCGCCTGGGCAACCCGGGCGTGGCGAGCCCACACGGCCTCCAGCCCTTCCTTCTTCAGAAGGTCGAGCGACTTCTTGAGGGCGGCGATCAGCGTGTTGGCGGGCGTGTAGGGCGTGTCTTCCTTGGCCAGCGCCTTGCGCGCCGCCCGGAGGTCGAAGTAGTAGGCGCGGCGTGGGGCCTTCTCGATGCGGGCCCAGGCCTTCGGGCTCACCGACAGGAACGCCAGCCCCGGCGGCAGCAGAAGGGCCTTCTGCGAGCCGACGACCAGGATGTCCACGCCCCACTCGTCGGTCTTCATCGGCATGGCGCCCACGCCGGAGATGCCATCCACCACCAGGCACGCGCCCGACGGGGCGACGACCTTGCCGATCGCCTCGACATCGGCGGCCACGCCGGTGGAGGTCTCGCACAGGGTCACGTACACCGCGGCGATGTCGGGGGCCTTCTTCAGCGCGGCCTCGATAGCCTCTGGCTTCACCGCCTGGCCCCACTCGACGTCGAGGTTGATGGTCCGGGCGCCGAATCGCTCGCAGAGTTCGCTCCAGCGCTCGCCGAACTTGCCGCCGCGGACGCACAGGGCCTTGTCGCCCGGCGCCAGGAGGTTGACCACCGATGCCTCCATGGCGCCGGTGCCGGAGGAGGCGAAGATCAGGACGTCGTTCTTCGTCTGGAACACGTCCTTGAGGTCCTGGGTCGCGGCCATCAGAATGGCGCGGAATTCCTTGGTGCGGTGGTGGAAGACGGGCTTCGCTAGTTCAAGCAGCGTCTCGGGTGGGACCTCGGCAGGGCCGGGCGTCAACAGTCGGTCCTTCACGGGCTCTCTCCTTTTGGTTTCTCGGCCTCGCGGGCCGCTTGCATGGCGTCGTTCAGAGCGAACGCTCCGTCGAAAAGCGCCTTCCCGATGATCATGCCCTCCACTCCCAGGGCGGCCACGGCCCGCACGTCGTCGAGGGAGGCGATGCCGCCCGAGGCGATGACTGGCGTGGTCACCGCCGCCAGGAGGCGCCGCAGCGCGCCCAGGCTGGGCCCGCGCAGGGCGCCATCGGTCGCCACGTCGGTGAAGATCAGGGCACGGAGGCACATGCTGTCCAGCTTGTGGGCGAAGGTGATGGCGTCCACATTCGACGTCTCGGCCCAGCCCTCGATGGCGACGCGGCCGTCGCGCGCGTCCACCCCGGCCACGATGCGGCCTGGGAAGCGCTCACAGATGGCCCGCAGCCACTCGGGCTCGCGGAGCGCCCGGCTGCCGAGGATCACCCGCTGCACCCCGGCCTCGAGGTATCGTTCTACGGCGGCATCCGTGCGAATGCCGCCCCCGACCTCGATCGGTACGGGAAGCTCCCGCGCGATGGCGGCGATCGTGTCGAAGTTCGCCAGCCGCCCCTCGAAGGCACCGTCGAGGTCAACCACGTGGATCAGCTCGGCGCCCTGCTCGGCCCATAGCCACGCCGCATCGGCCGGGTGGTCGAAGTAAACAGTCTCCCGGTCTGCCCGACCTTGGAGCAGTCTCACACAGCGCCCGCCGCGGATGTCCACGGCGGGGATCACCGTCGGCATGGGGACCTCGCTCGAAATCGCCGAATGGTTCAAATTATAGCATGGATAGGCGCCACGAGTCAAAGCAGCACGGGTCCTGAGCCTGGCCACCAGTCGTGGCAATCCGAGCATAGAGGCATTCAAAGCCTGGCCGCCCCCGCGTATATCACGCTGTGGGAGCGAGAGAGACGAAGATGGGTGGGACCGGCCAGGGAACGCCCCGGATCGCCCCCCGTCATACTTGCTCATCCTAGAGGGGGAGAAAAGCGAGCAAGTATGGGCGCCAATGCCGTAGAGCCGCCTGGATCGCCAAAGCGCCATACTTGCTCACGTCCCGGCGGCGGCACAGTTGAACTCGTAAGGCGGCGCCGTGTCTGGTTTCCAGGACAAGCGAGTGAGTCGGGCGCAAGCGCCGGGTGGGGCGCGCGAGCCGAACAGCCTCCGGCGTGGGGCTGTGGGCGTGTGCCTGTGAGGACACGGCCCGGAGGCTGTTCGACCCATGTGTCCAGGGGGCGGCCATCGGGGGGCTGCCGCGCCAGCGCGGGCAGCTCGGAAGGCTGCCTCCGCGCACGCGTATCAGGATTACCCTATTGACTCCCCTGACTCCGCAGTGCTAGAATACGTGACGTGAGGGGCGCTGTGCGGGCTGGGCCACGGGCACGCGCGACCCGCTCGGCGGAGCAGAGGGGCTGCGCATTAGGAGGCGCGAGATGAGTGTCCCACGGAGTGTGTTCGGGCTACCCGTCGTTGCCACGCTGGCGGTTCTCCTCGCGCAGGGCGTGGCCCTCGCCGGCGCAGGGGCGGACATTGTGGGCCGCGACCGGTACGACAACCGCGAGCGTAAGCCTTCACGCTACTACGTGTTCCAGGTGATGGGCGTCAGCGGCGCCGTTACCTTCGAGGTGGTTTCCGACCTCGACTCCCGCGAGCGTCAGAAGGATTATGAGGAGGAGTACAAGAAGGCAGGCAACGACTGGCTGAAGGCCAAGTACGAGGCCAAGAAGCGAAAGGAAGAGTTCACCGAGCCGCCGCCCAAGGGTCCCAAGCTGATGCGCAAGATGCCCGAGTCGTTCAGGAAGGAGGAGGAGGCGCGCGCTGCCGCCGAGAAGCTCCAGAAGCAGTGGGATGAGGCGCTGGAGAAGAAGGCGGCCAAGGAGGCTGAGGAGAAGGCGGCCAAGGCCGACAAGTAGGCCTGTCTCGCTCGAGGAATCTGCCAGGGCCAGCATCACCCGCGGTTGCCGTGTTGCAGCCGCGGGTGTTTCATGTGGAGACCGCTCGGCTACCGCCGCCGCGTGGCCGGGTCGTAGCTGAGCATGGGCACCTGGTAGTAGCCCATCGCGGCGTGAGCGACATCGAGGCGGTAGAGTGGGTCTTGCATCAGGCAGGGCCTCCGGTCGGCGGCGGGGATGGTGGTGGTGTAGATGCGCATCTCGCCGGGGAGTGTGGTGATGATTTCCTCGCGCCAGTCGCCAAACACGTCGGCTGTGGCCACGTAGGTGCCCTCGATTCCCGGCGCCAGTTCGCCCCCGCGGAACTTGCGGATCCGCCCGCTGTGGAGCAGCTCACGCTGCGGATCGGCGTCCCAATAGACGGTGCGCGGGCCGAAGCCCTTCACCTCGTCCTGCTCGATGGCCTCCCCCTTTGCCGTGTGCATTAGGGCCCAGGAAGCCTGCTTCTTCTCGTCAGTGTCCGAGCTGTAGCACTCGGCGCCGGGGAAGCGGGCGTCAATGTCGCTGCACAGGCCGTTGGCGTGGACGTGGCGGGTGGGCTTGTTGATACCCCAGAGGATTCCTCCCGTCGCGGCGTCGGCCATGCACATGCCGTTCCGCTGTTGGCGGGTCTCGATGCCGAAGTAGATTTCGAGGCCCGGCCGCGTGGGGTCCAGATCGCCGACGTACAGGTGGTCGGGATGGCCGAGGCCGGTGGACCACAGGGGCGCGCCGTTGTCGTCGAGCGCGAACGAGCCGAGGATCAACTCGTCGCGACCGTCGGCATCCACGTCGGCCGCGTGCATCCAATGGGCGCCCTGGCCCCAGTAGCGACGCGGCTCCCTCTCGTTCGACCAGCTCCAGAGCTCACGCAGCTTGCCGCCGTGGAACTCATAGGCCACGACGACGATGAGGTTGTAGGTGCCGCGCTCGACGATCAGGCAGGGCGTCTTGCCGTCGAGGTAGGCCATGCCGAGCTGGTTGCGGCTGGCATAGTTGTAGCCGTTGGGCCGCCGGATGAACGGCTCGCGCGAAGGCCAGCCCACGCGGGCGATCGGCTTGCCCGTCATCCCGTCCAGGATGGTGAGGTACTCGGGGCCAGATTGCACACGGCCGTCGGCGTCCCGGGGGTCGCCTTCGCCCGTCTTGGCCGCCACTTCAGCCTTGCCGTCCCCGTCCAGGTCGTAGACGATGTAGGGCGAGTACCAGATGCCCGTCTCGATGGCCGGGCCGAGGTCGTGGCGCCACAGGAACTTGCCTTCGGCGCTGTACGCCTCCAGCTTGTATGGCGTCTCGCTCCGCTTCCAGTAGCCGGCGTAGGGGTCTATGTTGGAGTTCGGCTGCTTGAGCACGAAGTCGTACCGCCCGTCGCCATCCAGATCCGCGATGCCGACCTTCTGGAAGGTGTGGTTGCCATCGAGGCGAATCGAGACATAGTCCGTGGGCGACTCGACCGCCTTCATCGCGTTCCCCCCTTGGCCAACCTCGCGTAGCTCGTAGGCGCACTTCGCCCCCGGAGCCACGCCGCTGTCAACGAAGTCCGTCGTCCTCGTGATGGGCTGCTCATTGAGCTTCTCCCGCCCCCCGCCGTCGGGCAGGCGGAACACGTCGAAGGCAATGTCGGGCGGGTCGTGGTCCAGCAGGCGCCAGCTCAGGTGGACCTTGTCCCCAGGCAACCGCATGGCCACGAGGCCGCGGCCGAGCCTCTCGCGGACCCGTTCTTTCGCGTAGCCTTCGACCTTCGGCCTCTCGACCGGCTTGGGCGGCTGGGCGGGCTGGAGGCCAACGTCGTCAACGAAGGCCAGCGTGTCGCCCTCGCCGACGAAGCGGAGGTAGACCTGATCGCAGTCCTGCGGCACCTCGGCGAGGGCTTCCAGCTTGATCCACTTGTCGCCCACACCTGTGGTCGCCGAGCCGATGTCCCAGCTCAGGGTCTTGCCCTTCTGGAGAGCGACGACGGCGAGCTCGACCGTGCCCTTCTTCACCCTGGCCCAGGCTGTGGCCAGGTAGCACTCGCCGGGCTTTCCAGGGAAGCACGCCTCGCTGGAGAGGGCCCAGTCGCGCGGCCCGTCGTGCGCGATGCGCATGCTGTGGCCGAGGCTATGCTGCTCATCGGCGGTGCGGACGGCTGAGCCGTGCTTCGTCCGCGACCACCATTTCCACCCCAGCGCCCCCTCCCCCGCCGCCTCCTCGAAGCTGGGATTGGGAACCTGGAATTCCCCGGCCAGGCACGATGCCGCGAGCGCGGCCAGCAGACCACAGCATTTCATTCCGGTCTCCTCACACCGAATCTACAGGGAATGCACGAAGGCAGGAAAGGAAAGGCATTGGGGTAGGCAGCCGAACCCGAACCACCCAAGCTGGTCTGGCTTGCGGTTCCCCTTCCCTGTTCCTCTCCTGCATTCCTGCCTTCCTTACAGTTCCCTCTTCTCCGTGTACCCCGCGTCTCAACCACCTCGCGCCGCGGCGAGTTGCGGCTGGCCCGGCGTGCACAGCGGGCCGCAGACGCACACGTAGTTGTCGGCGTCCTGCCCGAGCCTGTCGCGGAACTCGGCCCACATGGCCGGCGTGTCGAGGCACAGGGCGATCGGCACGTCGGACCTCACTCGGTGGATCTCCTCGACGAGGAAATCGTAGATTGCCGCCCGCGCCTCGTGGGGCAGCGGGCCATAGCGCTTGCCCTTGAGGAATGGCGCCGCGCCGTCCATCGCCGCCGCGAACTCCTCGTCGAGGAGCGAAAAGTCCAGACAGGTTCGCGCCGCCGCCTGGTCCATCCAGCCGAACATGCACAGCGAGATGACGTCGGGACGGGTGCGGCGGAACATCAGTTCGATCAGCTCGCGGTTCTCCTCGCGCCAGCCCTTCACCGGAATGATGGGCGAAAAGCGGAAGCGGACGTGGTAGCCGGCCTCCTGGCACTTGGCGGCGGCCTCGATGCGGCGGTCCCACGGCGCCGTCTCGGGTTCGATGAGGGTGCTCTGCGTGCGGGCGCTCACACTCCACTGGATGATCGTCTGCCCGTTGTGGGGGTAGGCCAGCAGGAAGTCCACGTTGTCGCTCTTGCCTGTGTAGAGGAGCAGGTAGTCCTTCTTCTGGCGGGCGAAGTATTCGACCATCGGACGGGTGGCGTCGTACTCGGGCTCGAAGGCATTGATGTCGGTCCGATTGTCCCACTTGTAGATGGTCTGGGGCGGGTTGAGTTCGCGGATGCGGCGGTCGGCATAGGCGAGGAAATCCTCGATATCCACCGCAATGTGGATGACGGAGCCGAACCAGCAGTAGGCGCAGCGGAAGGGGCAGCCCCAGGCGGTGTGGAACTCCCAGGCCGGCTGGCACACCCGCCCCTCGGCCTTCCGCCAGGCGGGCACGCCGTCGGCGCGGTACTCGAAGCCGAAGTAGCAGTGGAGGCTGGCGGTGTTGAGCTGTGGGAACCGCGCCAAGCGCTGCTCACGTTCAGCCTTGGTGTGATGGTTCTTGAGGGTGTTGAGCACGATGGGCGGGTCGGCGGGGCATTGCACTTCGCCCCATCGCCTGCCCCTGTTCCAGCCCTGCGCCTCCACGATCTCGGCCAGCCGAGCGTCGGTCACGCCGCGCTCGACGTGGGGACAGTCCATCGCCGTGAGCATTCGCTCGACGCGCGTCACGCATCGCGGGTCGCGCTCGACCTCCTCGGTCACATACACGGCCGGCGGCTTCAGGCGGCGGAACATCCAGTGAACTCCTGGGAACAGGGTCAGTAGGTGTCGGGAATGCCGCGATCGTTGCGGACGGCAACCCGGAATGGATGGCAGGCGAGTTTCCTCGCGCCCGGCGTGCTCTCAGGGCCGCAGCCGCAGACGTAGTTGGTGGCGGTGAAGCCGAGCTTGGGGCCGAAGAGCTTCCACATTTCGAAGTTCTCGGTGGACAGCGACACGGGAATCTCGCGGTTCCACTTGCGGATTTCGCTGAGGTAGTGGTCGTAGATTTCAGCCCGCTTGGCGAGCGGGAAGGGCTGCGTTCGCGTGTTCTTCGTCTCCTCGCGCGCGTCGCGCGCGGCCTGGACGAACTCGGGGTCGAGAAGTTCCTCCCCCAGGCGCCGCGTCATCTCGCCGATGTCCATCCACATGAAGCAGCAGAGGCTGATCACGTCGGGATTCGTCTTCTCGAAGACCAGCCGCACGGCCTCGGCGGCATCCTCGCGCCAGGTCTTCACCGGAATGATGGGCTTGAACTTGTAGCGGATCTGGATGCCGGCCTCCTGGGCGACGCGGGCGGCCTCGATGCGTTGCTCGGTGGTGCCGGTCTTCGGCTCGATGAGGCGGCTCTGCGCCGCACCACTCACGCTCCAGACGATGATCGTGCCGCCGTTGTGGTCCACATTCCGCATCCACTCGGTATTCCACGTCTTCGTGTGGATGACGAGGTAGCGGCCCTTCTTGCGGCCGAAGAACTCCATCAGGGGGCCGAGGGTGCCGAGTTCGGGCTCGAGGCACGGCGGGTCGCCGTCGTCGTCGAGCAGATAGGTCGTCTGCCACGGGTGCCGCCGGATGATGCGACCGAGGTGCCGGCAGTAGTCCTCGACGTTGACCATCGCGACGAGCAGCCCCCCGAAGGGGCAGTACCTGCACTGGTGGACGCAACCGTTCTGAAGGTGGATGCGCCAGCAGGGCCGACACACCTTGTCGCGGCGGGCGGGGTCGCCCTTGAGGTTGTAGTTGGCCCAGTTGAACGCCCCGTAGCCCAGCAGCGGACGGGCGTGCCAGGAGGGGTCGGCGCCCGCATCCCTGAGGGCCGCCAGGCGTTCCTCGTAGCGGTTGTCGAAGCGGAACGTGTGGAAGAGCAGGATCGGGTCGCGGACCTCGGCCAGCGTGCCCATGGGCACGCGGTTCTTGGTGATGCCGGCCTCGGCGATCAGGCGGGGCAGGTCGGCATCCGTGTAGGGGACGGGCTCGACGGGCCTCTTCAGCGCGCGGACCACGCCCTCCATGCGAGCGCGGCAGCGCTCGTCGGCCATGACGCTGTCGTGGACGTACACGGCTGGAGGGTCAATGGCGTACAAGGCTCTCTCCATTCACTTGGCCGGCTGGAGCGGCTCCACGACAACCTGCCGCGGCTTCAGAATCTGCATCCGCTCACCCCTGTGGTCGATGCGATAGCGGAAGGCCTGGTCGCTATCATCCCAGTTCGTCATCGCCACAGCAAGCTGGCCGTCGGCGGCGCGCCACAGCGTGGCCATGGCGGCGGGGAGGACAGCCTTGTGCGCTCCCTTGTCGCCCCAGCCGCGGTTCCAGGTCATCTCGATGTTCCGTATGTCGTTCAGGGGCTTGACCTCGCCGAGGAGTTCGCCATAGACCATGAACCTGGCGGCCGCGAGGCGCTGCTTCGCCAGGTCGCACAAGTATTCGGCCTTGGCGCGGTTCTCGGGGGCCAGCAGCTCGAAGCCCATCCAGCCGAGTTGGCAGCCCCACAGCCAGTCGCGTCCCTGCGAGGCGCAGAAGGCCCGCCGTTCGTCGTTCACCGCGCTCGGACTCGAGAAGTAGATCGTGTAGCCGCTGTAGACCGCCGACACCATGGGGATCTCGCTGTCATAGCGCGGGTTCCAGGTGAGAAAGGCGTTGACGTTGTCCATGTAGGGCTCGGCGTTGTTCTCGGTCGTGAGGATCACGTCGCGGCCGTCTGTGTGGGCGGCGTGCAGGATGGGCGTGAGCAGGGTGCGGTAGCCCTCGACCCAGTGGGCTCCGCCGCCGATGGGGTGGCCGTGGGCCTTGTCGTGGCAGAGCTGGGGCGCGGCGGCGGCGATCTGGTCAATGTAGATGGCGTTGACGCCGCACTCCGTCATCAGCCGCAGGCAGATTTCCTGCACCTTCTTCTGCCAGAAGGGCGTGGCGGGGCACATGCAGGCGAGCTTCCGCCCCGAGCCGTACTCCTCGAGATACGGCTTGCCGTCCGGCGTCTTGCACGCGAAGGGGAACGCCTCCTTGAAGTTCTCGTTCCCGCTGTCCCACAGCCGCCCGTTGATGTAAGGCATCACGACCATGCCCTTGCTCACAAGCTCCTTCACGCCTTCGGCAAATCCGGGCTTGGTGGGGAAGTAGTTGGGGTAGTAGGTGTCGAAGGGGATCTCGTGCCAGTTGTACCAGTGAATGCCGATGGGCACCCCGAAGAGCCTGGCCGCCTCGTGCATCCGGGGCACGACCTCCTTCGCATGGCCGCCGCCGAGCATCCAGAGGCCGAGGCCACGGAGGGCCTTCGGCATGTCTTCTCGGGCCGCGATTGGCCCCTTCTTCGTCCACGGAGCTTCCGCGAGCGCCCACTGGCGGTAGCGCTTGGCCCCCCTCCACCAGTCGCCGCGATAGGCTGCGGCCACGACCGGCCACCGCGGGCGATAGCCGTTGCCCGCCACGCCGCGCTCGGGGGCATGGGTGAGGAAGTGGAACTCGCCTTGAGGCACCAGCGAAAACCGCTTCGGCCAGGCCTGTGCGTCGTGGCAGGCCAGGTAGAGGCCGCTGTCGTCGCGGTTCACCGTGAGGAACTGCATCGGCCACTCGTACGACGGATAGGAGCCCGTCTGGCGGTCCCTGCACTCGCGGTAGAGCATGCCCCAGTTGCCACGGGAGACGGCCACGTCGGGCCGCGCGTCGCCGCCCATGTTCGCCATCACGGGGAAGGCCACGTCCCAGACGCCATAGCTTCGACTACAGCACTCTACCTCGATGGTCCATTCGGTGTGCGCCAGGGCCTCGTTGCGCACGATGCGCACCTCGACGGCCATGATGCTCGGCTCGTCCGGCAGCGCGATCTGGTCCCAGCGGAGGGCCAGCCCCTCCTTCGAGGCCGTGGCCGACACCTTGGCGGCCAGGCGGTTGTCGAGCGTGATCGGCTTTGCTGCCCTGTCCTCCGAGCGGAGTTCGATGCGCCACAGCAGCGGCTTCGGGTCAGCCGACGCCACGACTGGCTGCCCGTGCGATAGCATGCGGCGGAGGCCCAGGCCGGCCGCCTCGTCAGCGAACTCCAGCGCCAGCCCCCCGCACTCGAGGCGATGGGTGCCTCCGACGGCAGCACCAGCGGCCGCGGCGAGCAGGCAAGTGAAACCCAACATGTCCATGAAACTGTCCTCGATGCCTCTCAGGTGCATCGTCACCCGCTGGTCACTACTATGCCACGCGGGACCCGCAAGGTCAACCCCCTCGCGCCGCCCGGCACGCGCCCGGGGGCTTGACGGCGCGTGGGGCAACGCTATAATGCGACCGAGCGGGGGTTGAGGCGCCGGGAGCCGCACACCGTCGCCGTGGCTTGAAGGGCGCAGAGCCCGGAAGGAGACCGATGACACGACGCGACTGGATGCGTCTCGCGGGCTTGGGCCTCGTCGCCTGCCTGGCAGGAGCCGCGGCGGCCGGCGAGGTCACGATCACCTTCTACCACACCTCCGACCTGCACGAGCACGCGGGACCGCTCGCTCGCATCGCAGGCTTCGTCCGCCAGCAGCGGGCCGCGAAGAAGAACGTGCTGTTCCTCGACACCGGCGACTGGTTCAACAAGGGCGATCTCACCGACCTCGGCACGCGCGGGGAGGCCATGGCCGCCCTCATGGGCGCCATGGGCTACGACGCCCTCATCCCAGGAAACCACGACTACACGCACGGCACCAGGAGGCTGGCCGAGCTGATCGACAAGTATCAGCTCCCCGTCACCGCGGCTAACTGCACCTGGCCCGACGCGCCGCCCCGCCACGTCAAGCCCTACAGGACCTTCACGTTTGACGGGGTCACGGTCGCCGTGATCGGCACCGCTACACCCAACATGGCCGGAGCACCAGACCGCCTGCTCCAGGTCCACCCCATCGCCCCAGCCGTGGGCGAACTCCTCCCCAGGCTCGAGGGAGTCGCCCGGATCATGGTCCTCATGACTCACGTTGGTGTGCCGGAGGACCAGGGCCTCATCGGCGCCCTGCCCCGCATTGACCTCCTCTTCGGCGGCCACGACCATAGGAGATTCGACAGGCTCACACTCGACGACAAGGGCAAGACGATCCTCCAGCACTCCGGCTCGCTTGGCGACTCGATCGGCGAAGTGCTCCTCACGTGGGACGGGCAGCGGATCGTCGGCCGCCAGGCCAGGCTCATCAAGGTGACGTCCGAGTTCCCCGAGTGCCCCAAGGTCGCGGCCATCCGGGCCAAGTGCGCGCCGCCCTAACTGAAGGGAATGCCTCATGAAGGAAGACGAGCTGCTCCTCATCGCCCGGTTCGACACCGCCTTCGAGGCGGAGGAGGCCAAGCTGGTCCTCGACGACGGCGAGATCGAGAGCATGATCAGCGATGAGACCGTCGGCGATATCGGCCTCCCCGGCGGCGCCACGGCGGGCGGCGTCAAGCTCTACGTGCTCGCCGCCGATGCTCCCCGTGCCATCGCCGCCCTCGCCGAAACGCCCGCCCGCAAGGACCTGGTCGTGGAAGCCGAGGAGGAGGATGAGAAGCCGTCGCCGGCGCCTGACCAGGCAGACTGAGCCAGGAAGCCTCCGGTGCCCTACCCTTTCCTCGCCAATCAAGCGCAACTCGAGGCCAGGATCGCCGACTGGTCGGAGATCGCCGGCCGCATGCTGCGTGTGGACTCTCTCGCCTCCTACTCCGGCCACAAGGTCTACGCCCTCACGCTCACAGACCCGGCTGTGCCGCCGGAGCGCAAGCGCCGCGCCTACTTCTCGCAGCCCCACGCCCACGAGCCCGGCGCCACGGCGGGAATGATGGACGCCCTCGAACAGCTCATCACCGGCAAGGACCTGGCTGGCCATGCCACCCGCCTCGACATCGAGAGGGTCCGCGCGACGACCGTGCTCACCTTCAACCCCATCGGCAATCCCCAGGGCCGTGAGGCCGCCCCAGTCCTCTGCTGGGACGGCTCGAGGTACTCGAACGACGAGTTCTGGTGCTGGATGCGCGGCGAAGACCCCGACAACCCGGGCAAGATGTGGAAACGCCTCGACCTGTGGGACACCCGCCTCCAACGCCACCCGAAGCGCATCGGCATCGTCTACGAGCAGATTGACGAACACCGCTACGTCGAGCCCAACCGCAGCCACCTGTCGTCCTTCTTCCGCCTCTTCTTCCAGATGGACGAGCGGTTCCGCTACGAGCGCTGGCTCGACCTGCACCAGACCGAGTTCGAGAAATCCCAGTTCAACTGCATGATCCTGCTTCCGATCAACGGTCTAGCCGAGGGCGACATCCTGGCCGAGGACGCCGCCTGGGGCCAGCAGATAGTGGACGCCTGGACGAGGGCCGGCTACCGTCCCCAGCCCAAGCCCATCCACCTTGGCTACACGGGCGACCAGGCGGAGTACTTCCGCAGGAACTGGGGCGAACTGCACAAGCGCATGCGCTGCATCAGCACCGAGGTCAAGAACAACTCGCCCGACGCCACGCCCGAGTTCCAGCTCAAGGCCCAGGCCATCGCCATCGAGGAAACCATCAGGAGGCTGCTGTGACCCGCGCCGTGCTTCCCCTCCTCCTTGCGCTTACCCCCGTCTTTGCCGGGGAGAAGGCAGCGCCGCCCGCGCCCATCGAGTACGGCCAGGGGCGCCAGCTGTGCACGCTGACCAACCCCGACATCGATGAGAGCAGCGGCGTGGCCGCCAGCCGAGCCAACCCCGGCGTCTTCTGGACCCACAACGACTCGGGCGACCCGCCTCGAGTCTTCGCCTTCAATGCCAAGGGGGAGGACCTGGCCGCTTTCGACATCGAGGGCGCCATCCACCGCGACTGGGAGGACATGGCCACCTTCACGCTCGGCAGGAAGAGCTATCTGCTCCTTGCCGACATTGGCGACAACGATGCCGAGCGCGAGCGGTGCACCCTCTATGTCGTCGAGGAGCCGCGCCTCGACCCCGCCAGGCGGGGCCTCCGCGCCAAGTTGCGCGTCGGCCTGGCCATGGACTTCCGCTACGAGGACGGCGCGCACGACTGCGAGGCCGTGGCCGTGGACCCCACGTCGCGCCTCATCCTCCTGGTCAGCAAGGCCATCGCCTTCAACTGCACGGCCTACGCCCTGCCCCTGCCCGAGCGTGTAGAGCGCGACGAAGTGCTCGTGGCCAAGCCCATCGCTCGCCTCAAGGTTCCCATCGTCACCGCGATAGACATCTCGCCCGACGGCCTGCGCGCCATTGTGCTAACCTACGGCCACGCCTTCGAGTACACGCGAGGCAACGGCGAGAAGTGGGCCGACGCCTTCGCCCGCGCCCCCCGCGCCGTCACCGTGCCCGCGCGTCGCCAAGGCGAGGCCATCTGCTATGGAAACGATGGGGTCACGCTCTACCTGACCAGCGAGAGGGCCCCGCGCCCCTTCTTCGAGGTGCCCGTTGCCAAGTGAGGGCCCGGGCAGGCTTTCACCTTGCCGGCGCGCCGCTCCCACGGGCGCGCGGCGGAGGCCCGGGCAGCTCCTCTACAGCAGGTTCCAGATCAGCTCAGCCAGCTTCTCGGGGTCGTGGCGCAGCAGGTCCTGCTTCTCCCACAGGATACGCCGTTGGTCGAGGTTCTCGACCAGGTCGTCGAGGATGATCTGCACGCGGTGGGCCGCGATCCTGTCGTCCACCCGCACCAGGTCGGAGCCCTCGCTCTGGTAGCGCTCCAGAATGCTCGGGGCGGGGACGTTCGAGTTCACGAGCACCGCATCGAGCACGCGCTCGCCCAGGCAGCGTTCGATGGCGGCGATGTGGTCGGCGCAGGAGTAGCCGTCGGTCTGCCCCGCCTGGGTGACGATGTTGCAGACGTAGACCTTCCTGGCCTTCGAGGCGCGGATCGCCTCGGGCACAGCCGGCACCAGCAAGTTGGCGATCACACTCGTGTAGAGGCTCCCGGGGCCGATCACGATGAGGTCGGCGCGGAGAATCTCGTTGATCGCCTCCTCGTTAGCCTTGGCGTCGGCAGGGCGCAGGAACACGCCGCTGATGGGGGCCTTGCGGGGCCGGCGCACGTTCACCTCGCCCTCGACCACCGCGCCGTCGGCCAGCTTGGCGCACAGCTGCACGTCCTCGTAGGTCGAGGGCAGCACCTTGCCGCGGATCGCCAGGATGCGGCTGGTCTCGCGCACGGCGCTTTCGAAGGACCCCGTGACCTTGGCCATGGCCGCGATGAAGAGGTTGCCGAAGCTCATCCCCTCCAACGCGCCCTCGGCGAAGCGATACTGGAAGAGGTCGTTGAGCAACTGGCTCGAGTCCGACAGCGCCACCAGGCAGTTGCGCATGTCCCCCGGCGGCAGCACGCCGAAGTCGGACCGGATGCGGCCCGAGGAGCGTCCCGAATCGGTGACGGTCACCACCGCGGTGAGGTTCGGGGTGAGGTCCTTGAGGCCCTGGAGGACCACGGGCAGCCCCGTGCCGCCGCCGATGGCCACGACGCGCGGCTCGGCGCCCTTGTTCCGCCGATTGAGGACGCGAAGCACGTACTGGAGCTCGCTGATGCGGCTGATCTTGTAGTCGGGCTCCTCCAGCTCGGTCTTCGGCACCAGGTCTTTGAAGCGCCCGTGGAGCATCTGCACCGTGATCATGCCCAGGCTGTTGCCGGTCTTGATCTCCGACTGGATGCGGTCGCCCACGCACACCACCTCGTCGGGCTTGAGGCGGTGGCGGGCCAGCAGGTCCTGGAACGCATCGTCGCGATGCTCGCCCGTCTCGACGTCGTTGATCACAATCTCGTCGAAGAGCGGGCCGATGCCCAGGGCCTTGACCTTCTTCTCCTGGCGCGCGGTGACCCCGGTGGTGAAGAGCAGCAGCTTGTAGCCCTGCGAGCGCAGCTCCGCCAGGGTCTCGGGCACATCGGGGAACGGCTGAATCTCCCCCACCTCGTCGCTGTTGTATGCGGCCAGGGCCGCCTGGGCCAGCGAGTGCGGCATGCCGTGCATCTCGGCCATCGCATCGAACACGTCGAACCGGGGGCCATGCTGCTCGGCCAGCTCGATCTGCCGGCGGTACGCCTCCTCCTCGGAGCACGGCAGCCCCGCGCACACCATGGCGCGCGCCGCGCGGCGCCGCGCCGCCTCGACCAGCAACCCGCAGCAGTCGAACAGGGTGTCATCGAGGTCGAACAGGAGGGCCTTCACCTTCACCATGGGCGATCACTTTTCGTTGGGGGCCTCGTGCGCGGGGCTGAGCATCTCCAGCAGCGCCTTCGCCTCGGCGGCCGCGGGGGCATCGGGATACCGTGTGAGCAGCTCGCGGCAGTGCATCGCCGCGATGTGCGGCTCCCGGCGGTCGCGGTGCGCCTTGGCCGCCGCCAGCAGCGCGGCGGCCTCGGTGTCGCGCCGCCGGTTCGGGGCATCCTGGCGGGCCGCCTGGAGCGCCTGCGCCGCCTTCGTCACGGCCGCCTCGTGCACCGTGCCCTTGAGCGCTTCGGCAGCGTCTTCAACAGCCTTGCGGGCCGCCGCGAAATCGCTGCCGAGTCCAGTGAGTTCCGCTCGGCGCAGCGCCTCGAGCGCCACCTGGAGTTCTCCCCTGGCCTTGGCGTCAATCTCCGCGACTCGCTCGCGAGCCTCCAGGGCGTCAGCCTGGCTGGCCCCAGGCGCCTTCGCAAAGTCCTCCAGGCGTCGGATCGCCTCGCCATATCGCTTCGCGCCGGCCAGCGTGTCGGCCTCCGCCAGGGCCGCCTTCAGATCCGCCGAGCCGCCGGGCCGTGCGGATGGCGAGAGGTGCGTGCTGGGCACCGCCTTGACGCCCGCCTTCGGGCCCTCCGGTTGTTCCCCAACCTTGGAGGGGACTGCCGGAGCTGCCCGCTGCCTCCGCAGGATTCGGACGGCGTAGACCGCGCCGAAGAAGCCGGCCGCAAGCACGATGGCCGTGGCAAGAAGCGCGATCCGCGTGCTCCGTCCGCTCCCCTCTTCGGCAGGCGCCTCGGGCTCCTCGGCGTGGTGCTCGTCGGTCGCCGTATCGTCCGCGCCGCCCCCCGCCTCGTCGGTGAGTGCGAAGCGCAACTCGTCAGGCTTCGGTAGGGTCGCCGTGGGGTGCCCGTCCGGCCCCGCCGCCCGCACCTCGATCAGGGTGTGGCCCAGTTGAATCCTGTCTCCGGGCTTCAGGGGGCTCTGCGTCACCCGATGGCCGTTCAGCAGGGTGCCATTCCTGCTGCCCACGTCCGCCAGGATCAGTCCCTCAGGCCCCTTGCGGATCTCCGCATGACGATTCGAGATGCCGGTATCGAACAGCGCGATCTCATTGTCGCGGCGGCGCCGCCCGATCCTCGTGGTCGCGTGTGTGAGCGGGTGGGTCTGCCCCTTGCTGGGGCCGGCCAGGAACACCAGGCAGTAGCCCGGACCCGTCGGTGGCGCCGGCGGAGGGGCGGCGGCGGAGGGGGCGGCCGGCGCCGGGGCGCCTGCCGCCGGGGTGATGGCATCCACGGTGATCTTTGTCGTGCCGATCAGGATCACATCCCCGGCATTGACCGGCCCCTCCCGCACCAGCTCGCCGTTCACCCGGGTGCCGTTGCGGCTGCCGAGGTCGGTGATCTTGCACGAGCCGTCGGGCGCCACCTCGAGCCGCGAATGGCGGCGCGACATGCCGTCGTCTGCCAGCCGCACCGTCGCCTCGGTTCCACGCCCGAGCGTGATGACCGGGCCTGGCAGCTCGACCACGCGGCTGTCCCCTTTTCCCGACACGACGAGACGCACCATGGCAGGCCACCTCGATCAGGGCTCCCTCCCCGCCTCATTATAGCAGGGCGAGACGCGAATGCAACGCCTCTGAAGCCGCCGTTGACTCGCCTCAGCCGCCCGCGTATCCTGGAGAATCACTTGGCCACCCATTGCACGCCCATCCCGCAGGAGGCAGCCCGTGATGACGCGCGACGAGGCATTCGCCCTGCTCTGCCGCCACGTCAAGGTCGAGACTCTCCGCAAGCACTGCCTGGCCACAGAGGCCATCCTCCGGGCACTCGCGCGACGCCTGGGCGAGGACGAGGCCCTCTGGGGCATCGTGGGCCTGGTGCACGATCTGGACTTCGAGGCCACGGCCAACGCCCCGGCCGAGCACACGAAGGCCACCTGCGAGCTCCTGCGCACGCTCGGCTTCCCCGACCACGCGGTCCAGGCCGTGCGCGAGCACAACGCGGAGGCCCTCGGCATCCCCCGCGAATCCCGCCTCGGCATCGCCCTGGCCTGCGGCGAGACCCTCACGGGCCTCATCGTCGCCACGGCGCTCGTGATGCCCGACAAGAAGCTCGCCAGCGTCGAGCCCCGCTCCGTGCTCAAGAGGATGAAGAAGAAGGACTTCGCGCGCAACGTCAGCCGCGAGATCATCGCCGAGTGCGAGCAACTCGCGGTCCCCCTCGAGGAGTTCGTCCAACTCTCCCTCGCGGCCATGCAGGGAATCGCAGGCGACCTGGGCCTCTAGAAGACGCCGGCATGCACCGTGGGGAGTCGCCCGGCCGCTCCGGCGCCGCCGCTGCGACCACGCCACGGCCGGACCCGGTTTGCGCGGCCCGGAGCCTTTTGCTAGAATGGTAAGCATAGGCCGGAGCCCTCGCGTCGGGCCCCACGGGAGTGCACGGACGCGGCGGGCATTACGCACTGGCTGTTGGTTCCCTCGGGACAGGAAGGACGACGATGAGCGTTACGTACCCCTCGCAGCGAGTGGCGGTGCTGGTGGACGTTCAGAACATGTTCTACTCGGCCTACGACTGCTTCCGCGGCCGGCTGAACTACAAGAAGCTCCTCGACACGGCAGCGGCCGGCCGCCACGTCGTCCGCGCGCTCGCCTACGCCATGCGCGACGGCAACAACCAGACCTCCTTCTTCACCATGCTGCGCGAGGTCGGCTTCGAGCTGCGCACCAAGGAGCCCCGCGTGCGGCCCGACGGCACACGCAAGGGCGGCTGGGACATCGGGATCACGATCGACGCCCTGATGCTGGCCCCCAAGGTGGACGTGATCGCCCTCGTGAGCGGCGACGGCGACTTCGTGGAGCTGGTCCACGCGCTGCGCACCCTGGGCGTTCGCACGGAGGTCTACGCCTTCGAGCGCAGCGTGGGCCGCGAACTGCGCGACCTGGCCGACCTCTTCACCCCCATCGGCGAGGAGATGATCTTCCGCGATGCGCGTGCCGACGCCGAGGCCTACGCCCCCGCGCCCGAGCCCCAGCCTCGGCCCGCCGCGCCCGCCCCGCTGCCGCCGCCCAGGCCGTCCGCCCCGGCGCCCCGCCCCACGCCCGCTGCCCAGCCCGTCCGGACCCCTCCGCCCCCCGCTCCGCCGCGCGTCTCCAGCTTCGGCGCCGGCATCCTCACCGATGAGCCACAGGAGGAGGCCCCCGCGCCCCCGCCGCGTCCCTCCCGGTCGCGCAACCGCACCTCGCCCAGCTTCCTGGACCGCCTCGAGGCCGAAGACGAGGCCTGAGCCTCCGCTCTCCGGCGCCGGCCCTGCCCAGGGCCTGGGCCCCTCGCGCCTACTTGGCCTCCGCCTTGGCCTCCGGCGCGGCCTTGGCCTCCTCGGGGGTGAGCACCTGGAGCGTGTCGCCCACCTCGATGCGCTTGGCCGCGATGGTGCCGGCCGGCAGCTCCAGCGTGCTGTGGGCCTTGCGGCTGGACCGGTTCAGCGTGCCTGGCGGCACGTCGGCATACGCGGCCACCACCCGCATCTCGCGGTCCAGAAACACCACGTCCAGGGCGAACTTCATCCCCACCATGTGGATCGCGTAGCAGGGGGTCAGCAGCATCCCCTCGCCCGGCTCGATGCTGGTGCGCCCGAGATAGCCCCTGCGGCGCGTCTCGAACGTGTCGGCCATGGCCAGGCGCGAGGCCACCACATTGCCCTTGGTGAGGTTGCGGCAGACCATGAGCGACTCCTGCTCTTTCTCGGGCCGGTTCTGCTCAGCCGGGGGTGCTGGCTTCTTGTTGCCGCCCTCCCCCGCCGCGAGCGTGCTCGCCAGTGCGAGGGCGTACCCCAGCGCGTACCGGCGCACACTGTCTCTCGCAGAGGCCATCGCCCACACTCCTTCCAGCCGTGCAGCCGCCCACACGCCTCTCCATTGTAGCGCCCCGAGCGTAGCGTGCAAGGAGGCATCCCTGCCTCCTCCCACCGCCAGTGTCCGCCATGTCTGCCATCTTTCCGCGGGGCAGAAAGATGGCAGACATGGCAGACATACACCCGCCGCTCACGGCCGCCGGCCTTGACTTATCCTCAGGCCAGCGCTAATGTTTGGGCAGCAATTGGTGTTCCGGGCACCCCAACGAGGGAACTGCCAATGCGAAGACGAGACTTCCTGCGAGGGCTGAGTGCCGCGGCGACAGCCGCCACTCTTGCCGACAGCGTCGCCGCGGCCGAGCCGGCCGGGGCCGCCCGTCCCAACATCCTCTTCGCCATCGCCGACGACTGGTCGTGGCCCCACGCGGGCGCCCACGGCGACACGGCGGTGAGGACCCCCGCCTTCGACCGCCTGGCCCGCGAGGGCGTGCTCTTCGCCCAGGCCTACACCGCCGCCGCCTCATGCACGCCGTCGCGCGGCGCCATCCTCACCGGCCAGTGGCCCCACCGCCTCGAGGCCGGCGTCAACCTGTGGAGCCACCTCGACCAGAAGTTCCGCTGCTACCCCGACCTGCTCCAGGCCGCCGGCTACCGCATCGGCTGCTGCCGCAAGGGCTGGGGACCGGGCAGCCTCGAGGGCACGGGCCGCGCCCACAACCCCGCCGGCCCCGCTTTCAAGAGCTTCGACGACTTCCTCAAGGGCCAGCCCAAGGACTGGCCGTTCGCCTTCTGGTTCGGCAGCCACGAGCCGCACCGCCCCTATGCGGCCGGCTCGGGCGCCAAGGCGGGCATTGACCCCGCCGCGCTCGCCGTGCCACCCTTCCTGCCCGACACGCCAGAAGTCCGCTCCGACATCGCCGACTACTACCTCGAAGTGCAGATGTTCGACTCCCAGGTGGCCGAGATGCTCAAGGCCCTCGACGACGCGGGCCTGGCCGACAACACCCTCGTCGTGATGACCAGCGACAACGGCATGCCCTTCCCGCGCGCCAAGGCCAACTGCTACGAGTTCAGCACCCACATGCCGCTGGCCATCCGCTGGCCGGCCCGCCTCAAGGGGGGCCGCCGAGTCGACGACTTCGTGAGCGCCACGGACTACGCGCCCACCTTCCTCGAGGCTGCCGGGCTCCAGCCCCTGCCCGAAATGACAGGCAAGAGCATACTGCCCCTGCTGACCGGTGAGGGCGCGCCGGCACGCGACCACGTGTTCGTCGAGCGCGAACGCCACGCCGCCTGCCGCGCCGGCAACCTCAGCTACCCCATTCGAGCCGTTCGCACGGCTGACTTCCTCTACATTCGCAACCTCGAGCCCGACCGCTGGCCCGCCGGCGACCCGCCCGCCTACGGCGACATCGACGGCGGCCCCTCCAAGACCTGGCTCATCGAGCACAAGGACGACCCGAAGGCCGCCCGCCTCTTCGCCCTCGCCTGCGAGAAGCGGCCCGCCGAGGAGCTGTACGACCTGAAGAAGGACCCCGCCGAGCTGAACAACGTGGCGCACTCCCCCGAGTACGCCGAGGCGAAGAGGCGCCTCCGCGCCCAGCTCGACGCCTGGATGGCCGACACCGCCGACCCCCGGGCCAAGGGCGGCGGAGCCGGGTTCGACACTTACCCTTACGTGACCGGCCGCCCCACGCCGCCGAAAGGCAAGGCGATGGCAAAGGAGAAGCCATGAACGCCAAACAGTCGGCTCGCCGTACTTTCCTGAGCCAGGCCGCCTCGGGCGCCGCTTTCCTGGCCGTCGCACGCCACGTGGTGGGCGGCGAGCCGCGCAAGCTGGCCCCCAGTGACAAGCTCAACGTCGCAGGCATCGGCGTCGGCGGCATGGGCGGCGCCAACCTCCACGCCCTCGCCGCCGAGAACATCGTTGCCCTGTGCGACGTGCACCTCAAGCACGCCGCTGGCACCCTCGGCCGCTACCCCAACGCCAAGACCCACACCGACTACCGCAAGATGCTCGACGAACAGAAGGACATTGACGCCGTGGTCGTCGCCACCCCCGACCACACCCACGCCGTCATCACCATGGCCGCCATCAAGGCCGGCAAGCACGTCTACACCCAGAAGCCCCTCACCCACGATGTCTACGAGGCCCGCGCCCTCACCCTCGCCGCGCGCGACTCCAAGGTCACCACCGTCATGGGCATCCAGGGCCACTCCAGCGAAGAGGCCCGCCTCATCTGCGAGTGGATCGCCGACGGCGCCATCGGCGAGGTGCGCGAGGTGGACGCCTGGTGCAGCCTCTCCTACTACCCCTGGGACCACGCGGGGTGGAGTCCCAAGTGGAGCACACGCCCCACCGAGGCGATGCCCGTGCCCGAGGGCCTCGACTGGGACCTCTGGATCGGCCCCGCCCCCATGCGCCCCTATCACCGCGCCTACCACCCCAGCACGTGGCGGGCGTGGTGGGACTTCGGTTGCGGGATGATGGGCGACCGTGGCGCGCACACGCTCGACCCCGTCTACCGCGCCCTGAAGCTCACCGCGCCGACGAGCGTGGACGCCTCGTCCACCGGCCTCAACCCTGAGACCCATCCCGTGGCCTCCATCGTCACCTACCAGTTTCCCGCGCGCGAGAGCCTGCCGCCCGTCAAGCTCACCTGGTACGACGGCCTGCGCCCCCCGCGCCCCGAGGAGCTCGAACAGGGCCGCACGATGGGCAACCCGGAGGGCGGCGCGCTCTTCAAAGGCACCAAGGGCAAGCTCATGTGCGGCGTCTATGGCGAGGGCCCCCGCCTCATCCCCGAATCGCTCATGAAGGAGTACAAGCGTCCCCCCAAGACCCTCCCGCGCGTCCAGGGCAGCCACGAGCAGGACTGGGCGCGCCACTGCAAAGCCGGCACCCAGCCCTCGGCCAGCTTCGCCTACTCCGGGCCGCTCATCGAGATGTGCCTCCTGGGCAACGTCGCGCGCCGCCTCGACACCCGCATCGAGTGGGACAGTGCGAACCTGAAGGTCACCAACGTCCCCGACGCACAGAAGCTCATCCGCACGCCGTACCGCGAGGGCTGGAGCCTGTAGCAACAACCCATCCAGATCCGCCTTGTCAACGCGGCGCAAAGCTGCTATCATACTTCTATGCGGCTCCCACATCGCACACCGACGGGCTGGCACCGTTGCCTGTTGGGGTGCGCCCTGCTGGGGGCTGTGGCCGCGTCGCACACTGCGGCCGGCGAGGGCGAGCCGGACGCCACCGCCCGCGTACTCGTGCCCGGCCTCGACCTGGAGATCGTGGCCACCACGTCGCTGCGCTTCACCCCCGAGCACACCCGCACGTATGCCGCGCGCCTGGCCGACGTCGTCCGCCAGCTCTTCGACGCCGGCGGCGGCACGCCCCCGGGCAGCCCTCAGCCCACCTATCGCGTGCTCGTCGAGCACGCAGGCACCATTGACCTGGGCGCCACGCCCTACGTGCTGGCCACGCGCGGCCGCGTGTTCCGCGAGGGCGAGTTCAGCGGCGGCGAAGAGCGCCGCTGGTTCCTGCGCGTCAAGCGCGACTGCGTGGTGCGCTTCAGCGTCATGCGCCGCTCCGGCGACGCCTTCGTGGTGCCCATCCAGGCCGTCCTCAAGGAGCCGCCCACCCCCGACGAGGAGACCTACGGCGGCGTGGAGATCGCGGCCGTCGTGCGCACGGCCTCCGACGCCAAGCCCTGGTGCCCGCTCTCGCGCGACGAGGCCCGGGCCAGGGCCCTCGCCGCCATCGTGCCCCCGGCCCAGAGGCTCCAGCTCCAGATCGCCAGGCAACTCGTCGAGGTCCGCGCCACCCGCATCGTGCCGCCCACGGGCTCCTCGGGCAACACAGCAGCCCAGTGGGCGCTCCTGCCCGCCGACGTCACGCTCGCCAATCTCGCGCCCTGGGTGCTCCTGCACGCCAGGGTGAAGACGCCGGTCAAGAGCCCCCGCGGCCGCGGCCTCTACGCCGTCGAGGCCGACCTCCCGGTCGCCGTGCCTCCCGGCAAGGACAAGCTGGTTCACGGCCGGGCCTCCGAGGTCCCGCGCGACGAGCCGCCACCCGCCCAGGAGATCACCGAGTTACGCTGGGCGCTCAAGTGAGCCCCAGGACCAATCCCAATGGACACTATGGACACGATGGACCCCATGGTCGCCGACGGCCAATGCCCACCTTCTGGCGGGTCCATGATCTCCATTCTGTCCCTAGTGTCCACACCCCCAGGGAGCCCTCCATGCCCGCCACCGTCGTCGCCACGCAGCTCTACGGCTGGACACAGCCCGAGAACTTCCCCAATGCTCCGCCGCTGATCAAGCGGCTCGACGAGGCGTTCGCCGCCATCAAGCGGGCGGGCATCGACCACGTCGAGGGCGACACGGCGATGGCTGCCGACCCGCGCTTCCGCGCCGCGCTTGCCAGACACCGGCTGGGCTTCCCCGCCTCCTACAGCGGCGGCACGTTCCACACCGACAACGAAGCATCCCAGTCTGTCGCCGCCATGGTGGCCGACGCCAAGGTGGCCCGCGAGCTGGGCGTGCGCGTCATCAACTGCAACCCCGCCGTCAAGCCCGGAGGCGCCGAGAAGACCGATGAGGAGCTGGCCACTCAGGCCAAGTGGCTCGACGTCTGCGGCGACGAGCTCCGCGCCCTCGGCATCCGCTTCGCCCTCCACAACCACTCGCCCGAGATGCGCTCGGGAGCACGCGAGGTGCACTCCTGGATGAGCGGCACCGACCCCGCCAACGTCTGGTTCAACGCCGACGTCGAGTGGATACGCCACGGCGGCGGCGACCCCGTGGCGATGCTGGAGCAATACGGCCATCGCACCGCCTCGCTCCACCTCCGCGACGCCATCGGCACCACCTGGGTCCAGGCCCTCGGCGACGGCGACATCCCCTTCCCCGCCATCGCCGCCGTCCTCCAGCGCAAGGGCTTCTCCGGCCCCATCTCCATCGAGCACGCCACCATGCCGGGCACCAAGATCACGAGGAGTTTCGAGGAGAACCACCGCATCAGCCGCGACTTCATCCGCCGCGTCTTCGGTGTGTGACCCACCGATGCCAAGGGACTTCAGCACCCTTCCGCCCGACCCCTCGTGGTCCTATGCCGACTGCACGGCGCGCGAGACGGGCTACATCACGCATTGCTACCACCGTTATCCGGCCAAGTTCATCCCCCAGGTGGCGGCGCGCCTGATCCGCGAGCACTCGGAGCCGGGCGCCGTGGTGCTCGACCCGTTCATGGGCTCCGGCACCACGCTCGTCGAGGCCCTGGTCGCAGGCCGCCGGGCGCGCGGGTGCGACCTCAACCCCGCCGCCCTCATCGCCGCCCGGGCCAAGACCACACCCATCGCCCCCCACCGCCTCCACACCGCCCTCCGCCGCTTCCGGGAGCGCCTTGCCTGGCTGGCCGAGGAGCGCCGCGGCCCCACCCTCTTCCCGCCGCCCAGGCCCCTCCTGCCCGCCCACGAGGCCCACGCGACGCGTGAGTCTGCCATGTCCACCATGTGGCATGGGACGGAAAGATGGCAGACTTATCCCTCGCCAGCCCAGCGGCGGGCCATGCAGGAGCGGCTCGACTGGTGGTTCCCGCGCGACCAGCAGCGCACGCTGGGCACCCTTCTGGCCATTGTCGAGGCCGAGGAGGACCCCGCCATCCGCGCCTTCCTGCGTTGTGCGTTCTCACACACACTGAAAGCCGCCTCTTACTGGCTCATGAAGAGCAGCAAGCCCACCCGCGACAGGGCCAAGCTCTCCAACGGCGTGCCCGACCCCGTGCCCCCCCTACTGCGCCAGTTGCGCAAGATGCAGCGGGCCAACCTCATCTTCTGGCACACCGTGCCCGAGGCCATCCGCCGCAGACCCGAGCGCGCCTGCGACGTGCGCCTGGCCGACTCACGTCGGCTCCCCTGGAATGACCGAAGCGTTGGCCTCGTGGTCACAAGTCCCCCCTACGTAACCTCTTACGAATATGCCGACCTCCACGAACTGACGACCCTATGGCTGGGCGACCTTATTCTGGGCGGCGTGTCCACAGCCCCTCATGGTTCGCGGGATCGCGGTACCCCGCCCACAGTCCCTGGTGTCACGAAAGCCGGCTTCATCGGCTCAGCCGCCGCGCGCACCCGCGAGCGCGCCGAGGCCAACAGCCCCCTCGCCCGCCAGATCGTCGCCGCGCTGCGCCTGCGCAGCCTGGCCAAGGCCGAGGAGGTGCGCCAGTACTTCCTCGACATGCAGACCGCCTTCCGCCAGATGCGGCGGGTGCTCAAGCCCGGCGGCAAGGTCTGCGATGTCATCGGCAACACGGCCCTCCATGGCGTGCCCATCCTCAACGCCGAGGTGCACGCCCAACTCCTTGAGCACCTGGGCTTTACACTGCTGCATGTCGTCAAGCGGCTGATCCCGCTCAAGACCCTCCCCCAGGGGCGCGACCCTGCGAGCGGCAAGTTCACCTCCGACAAGACGGGTGCCGTCCACGCCTACCCCGAGGAGTTCATCCTCATCGCCCGCAAGTGAGCCCGGGAGACAGGCTCCACGGGCCCGCCGGGACACGGGCCAAACTCGTACGCACACGGGCAGACACGGGCGATAGGCATGGGCCCCCTCTTCCCGGTCAGTGCCAGTCCGTGTTGGTCCGAGGCCCTCCCTTCGGCTCCCCCGCGCGGTATGTCTGCAATGTCGCCTATGTCTCAGGGGCAGCGGAACATTGCCGACATTGCATGTATTGAGAGAAGCCCCAGGCCCCGCCTGAACGCTGCGCAGCCACTCGACCCAGTGGTCGTAAGCCTTGTCGCCCCAGTGGCATCCATTCCCGTGCTTCCCGGTGCTCTCCCACATCGTGACGGCCTGCTTGAGCGCGGTGACGAGCAGTTGGCGCTCGGGCCCTCGCGGTAAGTCTGCCAAGTCTGCCATGTTTCCGGGGGGCAGGTAACATGGCAGACTTGCAGGCTTACCCTGAATGCGCGAACAGCCGCCGGAGCCAGGCGACGATGTCGAGTGGCTCCGAGACGCCGCTGGGCAGGATGACGTGGGCGGTAGTGTTGTCGAGCACGCGCACCTGGCGGCCTCCCAGCGCCGCGAAGCGCTGGACGAGCTTGGCCCGGTCGAGGTAGCGCACGAGGAGGTAGCCCTTGCGGCGGGCGATGCCGGTGACCTTGAAGGGCTCGAGGTGGATGCGTAACTCGTGGCGCGCCAGGAGCTTGCGCACGGGTTCCGGGCAGGCGCCGTAGCGGTCGGCCATCTCGTCGCCTACGGCGGCCAGCTCTTCCAGGGTGGCGGCGTGCGCGAGCTTGCGGTAGATCTGCATCCGCTGCCCGTCGTCGGTGATGTATTCCGTTGGCAGATAGGCGTTTAGGTCTATGTCAACATCCACCTCGACCCGCTCGACGACCGGCTCGTGGCGGAGCTCCTTGACGCTCGCCTCGAGGAGCTTGCAGTAGAGGTCGTAGCCGACGGCCGCAATGTGGCCGCTCTGCTCGACGCCGAGGATGTTGCCGGAGCCGCGTATCTCAAGGTCGCGCATCGCGATACGGAAGCCTGCGCCCAGCTCGTCGAACTCCTCGATGGCCTTGAGGCGGTGGAGGGCCACCTGGGTGAGCGGCTTCTCGGGCGAGACGAGGAAGTAGGCGTAGGCGCGGTGCTTATAGCGGCCAACGCGGCCGCGAAGCTGGTGGAGGTCGGCCAGGCCGAACTGGTCGGCGTTGTTGACGAAGAGGGTGTTGGCGCGCGGAATGTCGAGGCCCGATTCGATGATGGTGGTCGAAACGAGCACGTCGGCCTCGCCGTTGACGAAGCGGGTCATGTGTTCTTCGAGTTCGTGCTCGTTCATCTGGCCGTGGCCGATGATGAAGCGGGCCTCGGGGACGAGCGTCCGCAGGTGGTGGGTGACGTCCTCGATGTTGTAGACGCGGTTGTGGACGAAGAAGACCTGGCCGTCGCGCGCCATTTCGCGCAGGATGGCGTCGCGGATGAGGTCCGGGCTGGGGCGGCACACGCGCGTGCGGATGGTGAGGCGGTCCTGGGGCGGGGTGTTGAGGGCCGAGATGTCGCGGATGCCGAGCAGGGCCATGTGCAAGGTGCGCGGGATGGGGGTGGCGGTCATGGTGAGAATGTCCACGGTCGCGCGCAGGCGCTTGAGGCGCTCCTTGTGCTCGACGCCGAAGCGCTGCTCCTCGTCCACCACCACGAGGCCGAGGTCGCGAAAGCGCACGTCGCCCGACAGCAGGCGATGGGTGCCGATGAGGATGTCCACGCGCCCTTCGGCCGCGCGGGACAGCACGTCGCGCTGCTCGGCCGGGCTCCGGAAGCGGCTGAGGACATCGACCACGACGGGGTAGTCGGCGAAGCGCTCGCGGAAGGTGCGGAAGTGCTGCTGGGCGAGCACCGTGGTGGGCACGAGCACGGCCACCTGCTTGCCGGCCGCTACGGCCTTGAAGGCCGCGCGCATGGCCAGCTCGGTCTTGCCGTAGCCCACGTCGCCGCACAGCAGGCGGTCCATGGGGCGCGGCTTCTCCATGTCGGCTTTGATCTCGTCGTTGGCCGTGAGCTGGTCGGGCGTCTCCGTGTAGGGGAAGGCGCGCTCGAACTCGGCCACGAGCGGATCGTCGGGCGGATACGGAATGCCGGGCATCTGCGAGCGGATGGCCTGGACGTGGAGGAGGTCCTGCGCGAGGTCGCGGACCGATTCGCGGACGGCGGCCTTGCGGGTCTCCCACTGGGTGCCGCCGAGCTTCGAGAGCGTGGGCCGCAGGCGGAGCGAGCCGACGTACTTCTGCACGAGCCCAATCTTGGTGGCCGGCACGTAGAGGAGCACGTTGTCGGCGAATTCGAGGGTGAGGAAGTCCTCGAGCTCGCCCCGGCGGTTCAGACGCTCCATGCCGCGGAAGCGCGCGATGCCGTGGGTGACGTGCACGACCGTGTCGCCGCGCTCGAGGTCCAGGAAGCTCTCGACGGGCGCGGTGGCCCGGCGGCCCGGCCGCCGGCGCTGGGCGTAGCGGTTGAAGATCTCGTGGTGGCCCACGCAGGCGAAGCGCAGGTCGCAGAACTCGAAGCCGGCCGACAGGAAGCCCTCGCGGTACTCGAGCCGCTCGGGGCGCGGGAAACCGGCGTCCGCCAGCAGCTCCTGGAGCCGCTCGCGCTCGCCGGCGTTGGCGCAGAAGATCGCCACGGCGTCGTTCGAGCGCGTCAGGCGGCCCAGCTCGGCCACGATGCTGGTGAGCTGGCCGTCGAAGCCCTGGGTGGAGTGCACGTTGAAGGCCTCGGCCCCCTCCTCCGCGCCAGTGTAGAGGCTCTGGGTGTGGAGGATGGGCCGGCGCGAGAGGCCGGCGTAGAGGGAGTCGAAGCCGAGCAGTTCCTCGCTCGCGCCGAGCTGCTCGGCGGCGCGCTCGGCCCGCTGCTGGACCTCCAGCGGCTCGTGCACGCACACCCAGGCGTCCGGGGGCAGGAAATCGGCCAGCGAGCGCGCGGCGCCGTGGGACGCCTGCACCACCTGCTGGCCCGTCAGCGCCACCACATCGCAGGAGTCCAGCCGCGCATCCGAGCGCTGAGTCTCGATATCGAAGGTGCGGATCGACTCGACCTCGTCGCCGAAGAACTCGATGCGGCAAGGCTTGGCCGTGGCCAGGGCGAAGAGGTCGAGAATGCCGCCCCGGACGCTGAACTCGCCGGCCGTCTCGACCGTGGGCACGCGCTCGAGGCCGTGCTCGACGAGCCACTCGGCGAGCGCCTCCAGGGTGCGGCGCTCGCCCACGCGGAGGGTCAGGGTGCTCTGCGCCACAGCCTCGGGCGCGGGCACGGGCTGAAGCAGGGCCTGGACGGCGGCCACCACCATCGGCGGCGGGGGCTCGGACCCGGCCCGGCACAGGCGGCGCAGGAGGCCGAGGCGCTGCGAGTGCGCGAGGCCGGGGAAGGGGCTCTCGCCAGGCGCCGCCTCCCAGGCGGGAAACAGCGCAGGCAGCTCCGGAGCGAACAGGCGCAGGTCCTCGGCCAGCTCCTCGGCCGCCTCGACCGACGGGGCGACCACCAGGAGCGGCCGGCCGGCCTCGCGCGACAGGGCGGCCAGGAAACACGCGACGGAGGATCCCCACAGCCCACCGGCCGCGCCTCCCCTGCCGGTAGCCAGGCGGCAAACCAGGCGACGCACGCGCTCGTCGCCCTGAAGACGGGAAATCAGCGGCGTCATCCCGTCCCAGCCACTCATGTCCAGTGCACCCCGATGGCGGGCGCGGTGTACACGGGGAGCGGCGCTGGCCGCCGCCCTGGGCCCGCGTGCGCGAGGCATCAGGCGCAAAGTAGAGTGCCCGACCCCGCGCGAGCGGCGTCGGGCACCCCGGTGGCGAGCCCAAGTCGGTCGGTGGCCTTGGCCGACTCGCACCGCTCTGACTCTACCAGGCGGCTCCCACCGCACGGACAGCCTCGGCGTGCTCGCGCCAGCGCCCGGCGGTGTCGCCGCGAGCGAGGCGGCGAGATTACTTCTCTTCCGCCTTCTCTTCCGCCTTCTCTTCCGCCTTCTCTCCCGTCTTCTCTTCCTTCTTCTCGACCGGCGTCGCCGTCCCGGGCTCGGCCTTCTTGGCCGTGTCAATGGCCGGCTTGGTGGCCGGGGTCACTGGCTTTGGGGGAGGCGGGGCCGCCTCTTCGCCGCACCCGACCAGCCCAGCGCCCATGAATGCTGCTGCCGCCGCCGCCAGAAGCCACTGTCTCATGGCTCCTCCTTCTCAAGACCGGTGACCATGGACTACCCCCCTTGCAGCCCTGCGGCCGGCGCCCTTGGGCGCCGCTCCGCCGGAATCAGGGCCGACACGAGCCGGCACCTCCTTTGGGCAGAGTTTGATGGTAGCGCTATGGCCAGTCCCTGTCAAGTGCAAAATGCTTTTCGCAGGGCTGCGCGGGCGCTGGGCTGGGGGGGCTGACACGCCTTCTTAGGCTGCTGCGCCCCGCAGGCGGCAAGAGCACACTCGGGCTGCCGCCTGAGGGTGGCACCCACGACGCGCAAGTGCCCCCTCGGGTGCCACCCTCAACGGCTTCGTTGAGGGCGCATCTCGGACTGAGGCAATCCCATGCTCCCCACGCCAGTAACCCTAAGAACGGCAGCCACACCCTGTCGTCAGGGGTGCGGGCCGGAAATGTAGGTGGATCGCTCCTCTCTTCCGCCTGAACGGCTCGTAGCGTCGAGTCCAGCGAACCGGCGCTTGGCCGAATCCACAGCGAGGATCCCGAAGTGATCTGGCCCCGCGCGCCGCACCCGCTCCTCCAGCGCCTTCGAGCGCCGCTGCCGGTGCACACTCCCGGGCCCACGACCCCGACCTCTCCGTCTTCCCATGACCAGGCCTCCTTTGCTGCGAGGACAACTACACACGATGGCTTCCAGCATGGGGGTCTGGTCACTTCTTTGCCACTCCGCCGTCGGTCGATCAGGGACAGAACACAAGAGATCTGATCTTGTGGACCGACCGGTACATCATACCAGGGCAACGCCTGGGAACAAGATCGCCCCCGAGACAGTGCCTCCCCTGTAGGCGCGACGTCCCCGTCCCGCGAGGCATCGGGGGCTTCGCGAGATGTGGACATCCCGCCCGGCAGGCCGGGATGTGTGGGGCCATGATACCCTCCCGAAGGCATTGGAGCCTTCGGGAGGGAGGAGCGCCCCGTCCCGCGAGACATCGGGGAAGTCGCGGGATGTGGACATACCGCCTACAGCCTCGCCCTGCGCTATCCCCTTTCGCTCCTTCGGAGCTCCCGCAGCCACCTGCAATTCCGGCCCGCACCCCAGGCTTGGGCATCGTGCTTGACTCGCCGCGAGCGCCCGGCGTATAATCCGACTCGGATCGCGTCAGAGCAGTTTATGCCCACCCACCAGAAACTGGCGGCCCGCCGCACAATGAAGAAGGTCCTCGCGTCCCTCGGGGTGCTGGCGATCCTCGCCGTGGGCGGTTGGATCGCGGCGAGCTATCTCGGGCTGGCCTGGCTGCCGGACACCGAGGGCCCCTCGGCGCGCGTCCTGGCGCGCGCCGAGTGGGAACCCTATGGCTACCAGGTGCGCGAGGGGCCGCGCGCGCGGGCGTATAACCTGCCCGTCGTGGTCACGCTGGCGCCCGAGGGCGAGGCCACGGTGCGCGTTCTCCTGGACTTGCAGGACCCGCAGAACTATTACTTCGCGGAGCTCACGCGCTCGCGCGTGCGCATCTGCAAGGTCGAGAGCGGGCTGGAATCCGACCTGGGCATCGGCCGCCCCTGCCCTCTGGTTGCGGGGGCCAACAAGGTCATCCTCAAGCGGCGCTACGACACCATCGAGGTGGTGCTCAACGACGTGGTGGCGGCGGTGGCCGAGGACGAGTCGTTCCACGGCGGCAGCATCGGGGCGGGTGCGCGGGGTACCGCGGCGACCCTCAAGGTCGGCACGCCGCAGCCGTGCGACCCGATCTACTTCGCCGACGATTTCATGAAGGGCGCCACCGAGGGCGACGGCTGGAAACCCGTGGCCGGCACCTGGAACCTGGCCACGCTGCGCAACCCCAGCCTCTCGAGCAACGCCTTCTACTACGTGGGTTCCGCCTCGGGCGGGAAGCCGGCGGCCGCGGTGCGCGGGGAATGGTTCTGGGATAACTACCGCTTCCGCGCCGCCGCGTGCAGCGCGGGGCCGGGCGACGTGGGCCTCTACTTCTACTACCGCGATGCCGACAACTGCTACCTCTTCCGCTGGAACGCGGCCCGCCAGCCCGACGGCTCGGCCGGCCGCCGTCAGCTCCTCAAGCGCTGGCACGGCGAGGAGACGCTCCTGGCCGAGGCCCCCGGCGGCTACCAGCCGGGCGTGTGGTACCAGCTCGAGGCCGAGGTCACCGGCGCCCGCATCCGCACCTTCATCGACGGGCACGAGGTCTTCAGCGTCACGGACGGCGCGCTGTGCTTCGGCCAGGTGGGCCTGCATACGGCGGTGCCGGCGCCTGCCGAGGCGCACTTCGACGACACGCTGGTGCAGAGCGTGCGCGGATTCGAGGACGATTTCTCGGCCCCTGCGCTGGGCCGCTGGCGGCCTCTGGGCGGCTCCTGGGAGCCGCGCCCGGAGGAGGGCCGCCACGCCTGCGTAGTGACGACGGAGGCGCCGGCCAAGGCCGTCGCCGGCAGCTCCCGCTGGCGCGACTACACGCTCGAGGCGACCGTTCGCCTGCCCCAACAGATGGTGCCGGCCACCGAGGTCGGAGTGGTCACCCGCTACCTGGACGAGACGAACTACGCCCTCTTCGCCTGGCAGCCGGCCGCGGGCGCCGTGCGCCTCGAGGCCACGGTGGAGGGCAAGCGCGTGGCCCAGGAGCACGCCATCGCCCAGAAGGCCGCGCCAGGGACCCGCCACCTCCTCAGCGTCGAGTGGCGCGGCGCCGTGGCGACGGCGCATCTCGACGGGCAGCCCGTGGCCAGCGCGTGGGTGCCCGGCCTGCCGCGCGGGGCCCTGGGACTCTACGCCGCCGAGGCCCAGCAGCCGAGGTTCGAAGGCGTTCGCGCGCGCTTCCCCCTGCCGCCCGAGCCCGTGCTCACCACCCACGAGATCTTCTCGCGGGAACTGACCATGGAGGTCTGGGCCGGCGCGGCCAACGACTGGGAGCCTGTCTCCGAGGCCCTCGACGGGGCCCCGGCCGAGGTCTACTGGCACCGGGCCGACTTCTTCGGCGACGCGACGATGGAGATCGACCTCAAGGGCGACGCGGCCCGTGCGGCGGCCGAGGGCAAGCTGCCGCGGGCCGTGCGGCTGGTGCTCTCGGCCGACTCGCCGAAGACGGCGCTCTCGGGCTACAGCTTCGTGCTCACGTGGCCCGATGCGGCCAAGGGCGAGACCGCCTACCGCGCGCGACTCACCCGCAACGACGCCGAGGCCGCCCAACGCAGCGTGGCCCTCGAGGCACCGGTGCGCCGCCTGCGCTTCGAGCGCTTGGGCAACTACATCATCGCGTCGGTCAACGACGAGCCGCTCCTCGCTGCGAAGGACCCGCACCCGCTGCCCGGCTGCCGGGCCGCCTTCGCGGCCCACAACCTGCCGATCCCGCGCCAGGACGTCGTGGTCTTCTCCGACACCGTGAAGGTCTACACCTTCAGCCGGGCCAGCAGCGACTGGCGCCCCGCCGCCGGCACCTGGGAGATCAGCAACCGCTGGGAGTGCGACCCGCGGTGGTCGTTCTTCTCCGGCGTGCCCGATGCCTCGTCGCTCGCCGCCATCTGGAACAAGAACACCTTCGACGGCGACGTGAGCGTGGAGTTCGCGGTCGGGCCGAAGATGGACACCTCGAAGGGGGGCACGGCCTACAAGTACACGCGCGACTTCAATGTGACAATCTGCGCGGACGGGAAGGACCTGAGCAGCGGCTACAGCTTTCTCTACGGGGGCTGGGACAACAAGGAGACGGCCATCACCCGCGGCAACACCGTGGTGGCCCGCTGCGACTCGGTGATCCCGCGCTCCTCCGGCATCCACCGCCGCTGGTTCTACCTCAAAGCCGAGAAGCGCGGGAACACGCTCAACTTCTTCGTGGACGGCGTGCGGGTGCTCACCTACAAGGACCCCGACCCGCTCCCGGGAAATCGAGTCGGCATCTGGACGTGGGGGAACGGGGTCATGGTGAGTCGCGTCCGCATCAGCGCGACGGCGCTGGGGGGCACGGAGCCCCCGGGCGCCGCCGACACCCCCTGTCGCACGCTCTACACGCCGTGAGCGCCCCTTCGGAAGGCGGGCTACCGCCCGGAGACCAGGGGCCGCACGGAAGTCCCCTGCCCAACTCAGCTTATCTCGCGCCCGGGCCCGCCCTCGTCATCCACCAGCAGAAGCAACTGTTCCGTCTTGATCCGGTCCTCGGCCGAAGTCTTCACCACCAGCACGCGCGCCGTGCCCTTGCGAAGCACGTCCAGGCTTGGCACCCGTATCCGGCTCTGGCACATCGGGCAGTAGAGCGTGTGGTTGGCGGTCTCCGCCTTCACCAGCATGCGATACTGGCACGTGCAGGCCAGCACGTAGCGCTCGGTCTCGCGATAGGCCTTCTCGTTGACGGCTTGCCCCCCGGGCGGCACCAGCATGGCGCCTCCGCATGCGGGACAGCGAATCTGGAACCCCGCCATCCGCTCCTCCGCCACGAGCCGCTGGCCACAGGCACACTGGAACTTGAACCGCTTCCCCATCGCACTTCTCCTTCCCCGCGGAGGGAATCCTACCCCACCTGGGCCGCCGTGTCAACTCCGCGGCTCGGAGGGCTGGAGTCTGCGAGCGTCACGCGCTTGACCCGCCGCCCGCGCCGGCGTACCATGCCGCACATGCCGCGGCGGGGTTCGCGGAATGCGACGCGCCCCCGCGCACCCTGGAACACGAGAGGAGCTGCTTCTGTGGCCAAGGACCGCTTGAATGTGGCCGTCATCGGGCTCGGGATGGGGCGCCATCACCTCAAGGATTACCATGCGAACCCACGGGCGCGCGCCGTTGCCCTGTGCGACGTGGACACGGCGCGCCTGGCCCAGTTCGCTGCCGAGTGTGGGATACCCCAGGAGCGCTGCTTCACCGATCATCGGGCGATGCTGGCCCAGGCCAGGGCGCTGGAGCTCGACGCCGCGAGCGTGGCCCTGCCCAACGCCCTCCACGCCCCCGTGACGATGGACTGCCTGCGGGCCGGCCTGCACGTGCTGTGCGAGAAGCCGATGGCCATGAACGTGACACAGGCCAAGGCGATGCTGGCCGCCGCGAAGAAGGCCCGTCGCCGGCTCATGATCAACTTCTCCTACCGCTTCATGCCGCAGACCCGATCGCTGAAGAGCTTCGTGGACACCGGGGCAATCGGCGACATCTACTACGGCCGCACCGCCTGGTATCGCCGCCGCGGGCTGCCCGGCTTCGGCGGCTGGTTCGGCCAGAAGAAGCTCTCCGGCGGCGGGCCGATCATTGACCTCGGCGTGCACCGCATCGACATGGCCATGTGGCTCATGGGCAGCCCCAAGCCCGTCTCGGTGTCGGCCAGCACCTACAACGTTATCGGGGCGCGCATTGCGAAGGAGTTGAACAAGGAGTTCGACGTCGAGGACATCGGCGGCGCCCTCATCCGCTTCGACAACGGGGCCACGCTCATCGCCGAGGCGAGTTGGGCCGGCTTCACCCAGAAGCGCGAGGAGATGATCACCCAGCTCCTCGGCACCAAGGGCGGCCTCCTGCACTCGAACGTCAACGAGACCTATGAGTTCGAGGCCCGCCTCTTCACCGAGCACGACGGTGCGCTGTGGGAGGCGAAGCTCCAGCAGGGCCTCGTCCCCTGCCCCACCGCCTACCAGGAGTTCGTGGATGCCTGCCTCGAGGGCCGCGAGACCATCGCCCCGGGCGAACACGGCCTCGCCGTCCAGCAGATTCTCGACGCCATCTACAAGTCGGCCGCCACGGGCAGGGAGGTGCGAGTCAGCCAGTGAGTTCCAGGCCGACCCTCGTCGCGGTGGCGGCTCACGCCGATGATGCCGAGCTCAACGCCGGCGGCGCCCTGGCCAAGTGGGCCGCCGACGGAGGCATCGTTCACATCATCATGGCCACCGACAACCGGTCGGGCACAATCATTCCGCCCGACGGCGATGAGCGGGCCGCGCGCCGCCTGCCCCCCGCCGAGACCCTCGCCATCCGTCGCCGCGAGCAGGAGGCCGCCGCCGCGCTCGTCGGCGCGCGGGTCCATTACCTCGACTACCCCCAGCGACACTACTGGGACGGTCACCGGGCCGTCAGCATCGGGTACGGGCATGTCCCGAGTCCCTCCTGCGCCCCGCTGTCCGCCAGCCCGCAATCCGCAACCTGCAATCCGCCATTGCCTCCCCTCGTCATCGCGTTCCAGCAGCCCGAGCACGTCGCGCGCCTGGCCGACCTTCTCGCCGCGCTCAAGCCCGACCTCGTGCTCACGCAGACCCCGCTCGATCTCGACCCCGAGCACCATGCCGTGGCCTCGATGGTCTGGCAGGCGTTGCGCACCCGCCGAGGCGGACTCGAGCGCGCCGTGCTGCGTTTCTGGACGCCCGGCAGTTCGTGCCAGGACGGGCTTCTGGACCCTGGCTACGACCAGATCGAGGACATCTCCGAACACTACGAGCGCAAGCTCGCCCTTTGCCGCTGCCACGCCAGCCAGATGACGGCCCTGCGGCTGGACATGGTGGCGCGACGCGCGGCGCTCTGGGGCCGCCGAATCGGTGTCCAGTATGCTGAGCCCTTCAAGACGGCCACCCTTTGAGCGAGCATCGCCGGCGTGCCGCCGCGTGCTGTGGGCGCTGGCCCTCGCCTGCTCCCTTCCGGCATGCAGGAGGGACTTCGAGGCCGAGGCCCGCCACTCCCCTCCCGGCGTCGTGCCTGCTCCGCGCCATTTCACACAAGCCGGCGGCCAGCCGCTCGGACCCGCCGCACTCGTGGTGTCCGACACGCCATCGGACCTCGTGCTCTCGGCTGCCGAGGAGATCAACCTCAGGCTTCGAGAGCTCGGCGAGCCCCCGCTGCGCGTGGTGTCGGGCGGGTCGCCGGACGACGCGGCCTTCGCCGGCCGCCGCATCGCGCTGGCCATTGCGCCACACGCCGCGGGCGGCCGCCCACAGGGCTACACCCTGGACAGCACCGACCCCGCGTTCGTGCGCCTGGCGGGCCGGGATGCGCAGGGCCTGCTCTGGGCCGCCGTGACCCTGCGCCGCTTGCTCCAGGCGGACACCGAGGGCCGCGTCACCCTCGCGTCGGCAACGGTGAGCGACTGGCCCGACTTCCCCCTGCGGATGGTCAACCCGCTGACCCGATACCCCAGGGAGCGGAGTGAGGCGGGCCTGCTCGACGCCCTTCGGCGCCGGCCCGACGAGCCCGGCCGTTACGCCGACGCCTACGCGCACGAGACCAAGGCGGTTCTGGACTTTCTGGTTCGCCTCAAGCTCAACCTCGCGTGGCTGCCCCTGGGAGGCGTGCCCCACACGCTGGACGCACTCGAGGCCGCCGCCGGCCGCCGCGAGCGGGCCGACGCCTTCCTTGCCACCCTTCGGCGCGTGACCGACTATGCCCGGGCGCGAGGGGTCACCGTCTGCGAGGCCGTGCCCTGCGACGCCGGCGTTTCGCCAGGCGACGATGCGGACCCCGAGGCCTCGCGCTGCGCGCTCCACCACAGCACGAAGCGATACTACTGCTGGAGCCTCGACGGGCGCACCCGCCGACGGGCTGAGCAGGCCGCGCGCCTGTTCGGCCAGGCGGGCTACGGCCTGGTCCTCCTGCAACTGCCCGACGCGCGCTATGCCGATGCGAACCTGTGGGAGCGCCGTTGCCAGGCGTGCAGGGCGCGCTGGGGCGAGGACCGCGCCGCCGCCGATGCCCACCTGCTCAACCTGTGGCACCGCGCCTTCCGCCAGCACGCGCCCGCGGTCTCCCTGCTCGCGGTCCCCTCTCCGGCCGACCCGGGCATCCTGCTCCAGCCGGACCACCCGGACCACGACCGGCGGCGGGCCTACTGGGCCTCGCTGCACGCACGCCTCGACGCGCCGGAGAGCTTCGCCCTCGCCGTGCGCGAGAGCGCGCAACCTGCTATCCAGGCGTTCTCGCGCCTGGTCCGGCCGCGCCCCCTCTTCGTGCTCTGGAACATCGACGCCACAGCGGGCGACGACGCGTGGTGCCCCCTCTTCTCGAGCCGGGCGCGCCACGCCGTGACGTTCGCGCGGGCGGGCAGCGTGGCCGGCGTGCTGGCCACCGCGACGTCGTGCTCGCCCCTTGCGGCGGCCGCCGGCGCCCAGTATCTGTGGAATGCGGATTCTCCCGGGGCGGAGCCCTGGCCGGGCGATCTGGACGTCGAGCGCGATGGCTCGGAGCCTGCGCCGTTCTTCGGCGCCGCGCTGCCGTCGCTGCTGGCCGCGGCCTACGGCGACAAGGCCGGGCCTCCGCTTGCCGAGGTGTTCCTCGGGTGCGTCAGCCCATCCTACTGCGCCCTGCCCGGCGAAGTCGCCCGCCTGGCCGAGACGGCCAACTCGGTGTCCCGGATGCGGCAGCAGTATGCCGCCCTCGTGCGCGCCAGCGCCAGTCTCGAGCGCGTGTGGCAGCGCTTCGAGACCGGCGAGCGGCACCTGATCTACACGGACGCCGCCCCGGCCTTCTACGGCCTGACGGAGCAAGTCGCCCGGGCGCGGGTGTGGGCGAGTTACCACTCCGTGCACCTCGGAGTCGCCGAGGCCCTTCGAGCCGGCCGTCCCCGGCCCGCCATCGCGGCGGAGCTGAGCGACGCAATCCCGCGCGTCGCGGCCGACGCGGCGGCGGGGAGGCGGCTGGCGGCCCGCGTTGCTGCGCGCCCGAGGGCCGGCGCCGCCGAGCCCAGCCCTTGGGTGGCCCGCTCGTTGCGCGCGCTCGACAGCTCCGAGGCCGAGGCGGCCCTGGTGGGGCGACTCGAGCGTCTGCTCAAAGTGGTGCGGGGCACGACCCTGGAGCTTCGTGAGTCGCCAGAAGCCGCGACGCGGTCACTCCCGCTTGTGCCCAAAGACGGCGAGGGTGTGACTCTCCGCGGAAAGGGCGCCGCCCGGCTGCGTCTCGTGCGTTACCCCGCGCGCGGCGGCAGCGCCATCCAGATCGAGGGCCTCACCCAGCCCTGGCACGATGGAGCCGCGGTGGGCTTCCCCGCGGTGGACGTGGCACGCCACCTGGGCGCCAGGAGCGCCCTGCGCTTCTACATCAACGGCGGAGCCGCGGGGGGCCAGCAGCTCACCTTCTGGCTCTACGCGAGGGGCGCCGGCGGCGACCCCGCGCCGCCCGACACGAAGTGGCCGTACGTTGCCCTCGGCGACTATGTGGCCGTTGACGACCTCGAGGCCACCTGGCAGCTCGTGAGCATCCCCCTCGACCGCCTCCTGCCCGCGGGCTACACCCAGGTGACGGGCTTCGGGCTGAACAACGCCACTTACGGCGAGGTGTGCGGCCCGGTGTGGATTGACACGCTGTATGTCGCGCCCGACGCCAAGCCCGTCGAGGTCGAGGTGCCGGTGCAGGAGCCGCCGGCTCAGGCGCCGGCCACGGAGGCGCGCGTCCTCGCCGTCGGGGTGCAGCCGACCACGGCCATGGCGGCCGACGGCCCGGTCAGCCGCCTGATGCTCGCCCTCAACGTCGTGGGCAACGGCTACCTGTCGAATGTGCGAATCACTTTGCGGGTCCTCGACAGGGACGGGGAGGAACTGCTCGCGCGCGAGGCCGTCGCCGCGGAGCAGATGCGCACGCCCTGGTGGTCGCCCTCGATTCGATGCCATCTCACGCGCCTGGTGCCGAAGTGCCGGCTCGAGATGACCCTGGCGAGCGACGAGGTCCGCGGCACGGGCGCGGTGGATGTCACCTGGTAGGAGAGCGACCCCTGGGTTCTGCGGGTTGCGGGCGCCGTCTCGCCTCGCCCCCGCTCCTCGCCTTCGGGGCCGGCGGCCTCCGCGCGGCCGAGCCCGCCTGGCGGGCTACGGGCCGGGGCGCCGGCGGCTTCTTCTGGTCGTGCGCCTTCCACCCGACCCGCGACGACGTGCTCTACCTGGGCGGCGACATGGGTGGCGCCTACAAGTCCGAGGACAAGGGCAGGCACTGGCGCTTCATCAACGGCGGCGGACTCTACCGCAGCGGCGACGGCGGCGCCACCTGGCGCGACATCAAGGGCAACCTCCCCTACGTCAAGCCCATCGACCTGCGCTTCAACCCGGCCATCGACGAGTTGTGGGCGGGGGGCGTGGGCCTGTTCAGGACGCCTCGGGCTACTGCCCCCAGAGCTTCTTCAGGACCTTGAACATCTCGGGGTCGTGCTCGCGCACCTCGGGGCGCACGAACGGGTAGAAATCGTTCGTGCCGAAGTAGGCCTCGGAGAGTTCGGCGAAGTACTCCTGGTCGTTGTTCAACGCATAGGCCCGCTTCTTGCCGCCCTGATAGTAGAGCACGGATTCGTAGGACTTGCTCTCGACGGCCCGCTTGAACGCCGCCTTGATGTCGGGCTGGTCGTAGCCGAGCACCTGGTGGTGGTAGGCGTGGGCCAGCTCGTGGAGGACCATGTTGGGCTGGCACTCGGCCCAGTTGAGGAAGTTCGTCGGCCCGCCGATCTCGATGGACTTCTCCTTCTCCGGGTTGAAGCCGTTGTTCGAGAGCCAGCCGCGCGAGGGGTGGTAGCAGGCGCAGGTGACTTTCGGGTTCTCCTCGACCCAGATGCGCACCTGGCGGAGCTTCTCGACCGCGGGCGCGGGCACCACGCGCGTCACGTCGTAGAGGCGCGCAGCGAGCAGCTTCAGCGTCCGTTCACCCAGCTCCTTCTTCTCGCCGAGGAGATCCTTGTGGACGAGCACGGTCCAGCCCTCGAAGTTCTGGGGCGAGTAGTTCGCCGTCGGCTCGAAGTCGGGTTGAGCGGTCACCATCACGCACGCCGCGAGCAGAATCGGGTTCATCTCGTGGGGGTCTCCATGGCTCAAGAGGCGTCGGCTCTCGCATCCACCCTACCACATGGCGCACCTGGGTTGCAATCCTGATTCCGGGCCGCTAGAATCGGCTCACCCTCAACCAAGGAGGCCTCCATGGCAAGCCGCCGCACGGACAGGCCAAACGTGATTGTGTTCTTCACGGACCAGCAGCGTTGGGACAGCTCGGGCCTCTTCGGCAACCCGCTCGACCTGACGCCAAACTACGACCGACTGGCGACGCAGGGCACGCACTGCCAGTTCGGCTTCACGTGCCAGCCGGTGTGCGCGCCGGCCCGCTCCGTGCTCCAGACCGGCCTCTACGCCACCGCCACGGGCACCTGGCGCAACGGCATCCCGTTGCGCCGCGGGCTGAAGACCCTCGCCCACCACTTCAACGACGCAGGCTACCACACGGGCTACATCGGCAAGTGGCACCTCGCGAGCCAGAACATCGTGCCCGCCGACGAGCGCGGCGGTTACCAATACTGGCTCGGGGCCGACGTCTTGGAGTTCTGCTCCGACGCTTACGACTGCGTGATGTATGATGGCGACGGCCGCGAGGTGAAGTTGCCCGGCTATCGCGTGGACGCCCAGACCGACGCCGCCATCCGCTACGTGGACGCCCATCAGGCCGAGCCGTTCTTCCTCTTCATTTCCTATCTGGAGCCACACTTCCAGAATCACGTGGACGACTATCCGCCGCCCGATGGCTACCGCGAGCGCTACACGGGCCGCTGGACCCCCGCCGACCTGGCGGCCCTGGGCGGCTCCACCCACGCCCACCTGGGCGGCTACTGGGGCATGGTCAAGCGCCTCGACGAGGCCTTCGGCCGCCTGCTCGACGCCCTGAAGAGCCTGGGCCTTGCCGAGGACACCATCGTCCTCTTCACCAGCGACCACGGCTGCCACTTCAAGACCCGCAACGCCGAGTACAAGCGCTCGTGCCACGAAAGCTCCATCCGCATCCCGATGGCCCTCAGCGGGCCGGCCTTCTTCGGCGGCGGGTGCCTGCGGCAGCTTGTGAGCCTCGTGGACATGCCGCCCACGCTGCTCGACGCCGCGGGGATCGCGGTCCCGCCCGAGATGCAGGGCCGCTCGATCCTGCCCCTCACCAGGGGAGCGGCCCAGGGCTGGCCCGAGGAGGTCTTCGTGCAGATCAGCGAGGCCCAGGTCGGCCGCTGCGTGCGCACCCACCGCTGGAAGTACAGCGTCTCGGCCCCCGACAAGAAGGGCTGGACCGACTCAGCCTCGGACCGCTATGTTGAGGAGTTCCTCTACGACCTCGCCGCCGACCCGCACGAGCTGGACAACCGGATCGCCCTCGAATCGCACCGCAAGGTGGCCGATGTGATGCGCGAGCGCCTTGTCCGCCGCATGGTCGAGGCGGGCGAGGCAGCGCCCATCATCGAGCCCGTGGCGGCTCGAGCCAGCGGCCAGAAGCGCGTGATGCCTGAGGAGGCCCGGCAGTAGCCGGTCGGCCATCAGCTACCGTGTCGCCCACCATGTTGCGTTCCGGCAACATGGCGCAATACTTGCTCAACTCAAGGGGGGAGGAACTGAGCAAGTATGGCAGGAACGGCCCCGGAGGCCTGTGAATGGCCAAAGCGCCATACTCGCTCAACTCAAGGCGGGTGGGAAGTGAGCAGGTATGACGGGGGATGCCCCGGAGGGCCATGACCCGCCAAGCCGCCAGATTATATCCTCTCGAAGGGCCATGCAGCGAGCAGCGCCCTGAAGCTCGACTGTCAGACCTATCAGATTTGTCAGACCTGTCAGAGTTGTCGGACTTGTCGGGCGCCTGGCACTTGCCTGCCGCGGCAGACAGGCGGACCTCGTGGTGGGCCTGCCACTGCGGGGAGCGACGGCGCTTCCGACGGCGGATCGGTTCCAGCTTGCAGGCGCGTTGGGGCTGGGGTAGAATACAGTTGGCGATGGGGCGCGCGCACTGCGAGCGCCGCCAGGGCCACCGCTACCGCGCGAGAGCGCGGGCGGCCGCGCGGCCTGGTCAGCCTGCCCGTCGCACGCCGCCAGGCCGGCCCGTATGAAAGGAGGTGATCCAGTGGACAGTTGCTGTAGTTTGAGGTGGCCGTCGGCCTGACAGGTCGACGGGCCTCTCAGGCCCGGCGGCCACAGCCTTCGAGCGGGCGCTCGCCTCGTGCGAGCGCCCGCTTGTTTTGCGCGCCGCCCGTTCGACGCGGCGCTGCGGCCCTCCACAAGCTCCGGCCCCGGAGCGCGGGTGCGACCGCCCTTGTAGGCGCCGAAGGATTCTGCTAGAATAGTGGGGTTAGTGCTCTGAACCCCCAGCGTCCAGTGGAAGGAGAGGCCCGGGTGATTCGTATCGCCCTCGCGGCACTGGTTTGGTGGCTGCCGCTCGCATCGCCGGCCGCGGAGGCCGCGAAGGAGCAGCCTCGGCCCGATACCCAACCGCCGAAGCAGGAGAGGCTGGCTCCCGGCACCTACGCCCATCTCAAGACGGCGAAGGGCGAGATCGTGTTCCGCCTCCTGGACGACAAGGCGCCGAAGACAGTGGCAAACTTCGTGGAGCTGGCGAGGGGCGAGCGCCCGTGGAAGGCCGCCGACGGCCGCTGGGTGGCGAAGCCGTTCTACGACGGCCTGACGTTCCACCGCGTCGAGAACGACGTGATGAACCTGATCCAGGGCGGCTGCCCGAAGGGCGATGGCACGGGCGGCCCGGGCTACAAGTTCGACGACGAGACCGATGAGACGCTCAGGTTCGACAAGCCCGGGGTGGTGGCGATGGCCAACTCGGGGCCGAACACGAATGGCAGCCAGTTCTTCATCACGCTCGCGCCGGCGCCCGCGCTGGACAAGCGGTTCACGATCTTCGGCGACGTGGTGCGCGGCCTGGACGTGGCCAAGGCGATCAGCGAGATGCCGTCCGAGCCGAAGGGTTCCGGCGCCAACGTCACTCACGTGGCCAAGGAGCCGGTCGTCATCCAGTCGGTGACGATTCAGACGGTGAAAGACGAGGCCCCGCCAAGGGCCAAGTGATTCAGCTCTGGCCCGCCGGGGGTACCTCGCCCCCGGGCTCTGCAATCATGTCCGCCGGCACTTGAGACGCCTTGGCGTAGGGCTGCGGCCCGTGGGCCGCGGGCACGCCATGCGCGCGGAGGACCCCCCTGGCCAGCTCGAGCACGAGGTCGCGGAGTGCGGGCGGATAGGCCACGGTCACCTGGTCCCCGAACTGCACGAGCCACCAGGCCAGTTCCTCGAGGTTGGCCACGCGCGCCCGGTAGAAGGCCGAGCCGTCGCTGAAGCCCTGAATGGTCTGCCCGGGGTGCGGTTTGCGTTCGCGCACGAGCCGCGCGGCGCGCGGCCCGAGGCGGATTCCCACCTCCTGCGGCTTGCCGCCGAAGACGTACCACACAGCGTCGAAGTAACGTTCGAGCGAAAAGTCCTTCGGCGCGCTGAACCGCAGCGGGGTCGTCTCCACGGCGCCGATCCGTGAGACGCGGAACTTGCGCACCTCCTTGTGGGTGACCGAGAAGCCGACGAGGTACCAGGCGTGCTTCCGGAACACCACGGCATACGGGTCCACCTCGAGGCGGCGGAGGGTCTCGGTCGTCCGCCCCGAGTAGATGATGGCGATCCGCCGGTGCTCGGCCACGGCGGCGCTCACGGCGGCGAAGACCTCGCGGTTGAGGCCCGCCGCAGGGAGAGCCACGTCGCTGCGCTGGCTGAGTTCCTCGGCCCAGCGGCGCACCGTGGGCGGCAGGCAGGAGAGAAGCTTGGTCCGCGCGCTGTGCTGCACCTCCGCGCTGGCCATGGCCCCGGTGAACACCTCCACCGGGAAGAGCAGCGCCAGGGCCTCCTGCGGCGTCAACCGCACCGAGGACAGGAAGAACGACGGGGCGATCCGGTAGCCCGCTCGCGAGCGCCGCACCGGCACGCCGGCGTCCCGGAGCGCCCGCACGTCGTTGAAGACGCGCGTCTCCGACACACCGAAGCGCTCGGCCAAGGAGCGAGCCGTCCAGCCGCTCCCTGATTGGAAGAGCGTCACCATCTCCAGCAGGCGCGAGACCCGCCGGCCCTTCTCCTGGCTGGCCACTTAGCGCGTCCTCACGACCCTCCCGGTCTTGACGGACCGCTCCTCCGCCAGGCACACGGCGAGCGCGTTGCGCGCATCCTGCGGGGTCACCACGTCGGACCCCCTCCCCTTCGCCACGCAATCCACGAAGTGCTTCAGCTCGGACACGTAGCCGTCGTCCTTGGGCAGCTTGGGGGTGATGGACTTGCCCTTGAGCGGGTGCACGGTGAGCGGCTTGCCGCTGCGGCAGTCCATCTCCACCGTGGCCTTCTCCAGCGTGACGCAGAAGCCGTGGGTGAAGCCGAAGCCGGGCGCCAGCGCCCAGGTGCCCTCGGCCACCACGTGCGGGCCCTGGGGGTAGATGTAGTGGGTCACCACGGCGTCCACGCCGCCCTTCGAGACCGCGCCCACCACGCCCGACGACGAGACCGCCTGGGGCATGCCGAAGACGTAGTTGATGTAGTCCGTGTCGTGGATGTGCAGGTCCACGATGGCGCTGCCGCTACGTTTGGCGTCGAGCAGCCAGTTGTCCCAGCTCCAGGTGGGTGTGAGGCTCTTGCGCCAGAAGGTCGCGCTCAGCACCTTGCCGTACCTGCCGCTGGCGATGATCTGCTTGAGGACCTTGTAGTCGGGCCAGAAGCGGATGCAGTGAGCGATGAAGAGCTGACGCCTGGCGGCCCGGGCCGCGGCGATCATCCGGTCGCACTCGGCCAGCGACAGCCCCATCGGCTTCTCGCAGATCACGTGCTTGCCGGCCTCGAGCGCCGCCATGGCGTACTTCGCGTGCGAGAAGGTCGGCAGCGTGATGTCCACCAGGTCCACCTCCGGGTCCTTGAACAGCTCGGCGGGCGGCGAGTAGAGCTTCAGCCCAGAGAGGTCAACCTGCGCGGCCCGCTTGTCGGCGATGTTGCCCCCGATCGTGCTCCAGTCGCCCGCCAGCTTCCTCGGGTCGTGGTCGGCCAGGGCCACCACCTTGCAGCGCTTGTAAGCGTTGTAGGTGTTGAAGTGCATCTTCCCCATGAACCCCACGCCCACGATGCCGACCTTGATCATGGTTCTGTCTCCTGTGCAGACACCAGTGCACCGCGGCTCATTCCATCCCCTGCATTGTAGTCAAGAAGGCCCGCGCGTCAACAGCCAATCGCCGGTTTGCGCCGAAATACCGCATCGGCTAGAATCTGCGGCGTCCATTGCACCTGTTGAAAGGAGGCCCATGGCCAGTACCGTTCGCGTGAGAATCGCTCCCAGCCCCACGGGCGACCCGCACGTGGGGACGGCCTACATCGCATTGTTCAACCGCTGCTTCGCGCGGCAGCAGGGCGGCAAGTTCGTGCTGCGCATCGAGGACACCGATCGCGCGCGCTCGACGCCCGCCTCGGAGCGCGCGATCTTTGCGTCGCTGCGCTGGCTGGGCCTCGACTACGATGAGGGTCCCGACGTGGGCGGCCCCTTCGGCCCCTACCGCCAGAGCGAGCGAAGCGCCCTCTACCGCGAGCACGCCGGCCTCCTGCTCTCCCGCGGCGCCGCCTACCGCTGCTTCTGCACGCCCGAGCGTCTCGATGCGCTCCGTGTCGAGCAGCGCGCCGCCAGGCTCGACCCGCGCTACGACCGCCACTGCCTCAGGCTGCCCGAGGGCGAGGCCGAGCGCCGGGCCGCCGGCGGCGAGCCCCACGTCGTCCGCCTCAGAATCCCCGAAGGCGAGACCAGCTACGACGACAAGCTGCGCGGCCGCATCACTTTCCAGAACTCCACGATTGACGACCAGGTGCTGCTCAAGAGCGACGGCTTCCCCACCTACCACCTGGCCAACGTGGTGGACGACCATCTGATGCACATCACCCACGTGTGCCGTGCCGAGGAGTGGATCACCTCGACCCCCAAGCACGTGCTGCTCTACCGGGCCTTCGGCTGGGAGATGCCCGAGTTCATCCACATGCCGCTCCTGCGCAACGCCGACCGCAGCAAGATCTCCAAGCGCAAGAACCCCACCTCGCTCGAATGGTACAAAGCCCAGGGCTACTTGCCCGAAGCGCTGCTCAACTTCCTAGCCCTCATGGGCTTCTCGATGCCCGACGAGCGCGAGGTGTTCACGATGGCCGAGATGATCGAGGCCTTCTCGTGGGACCGCGTGAAGACGAGCGGCCCGGTGTTCGACCTCACAAAGCTCGACTGGCTGAACGGCGTCTACATCCGCAACCTGCCCGAGCCCGAACTCGCGCGCCGCCTGGCCGAGGCCAACGCCCACGCCGCCTCCGCGCCGCCCGCCTACCTCGCCGCCATCGTGCCGCTCGTGCGCGAGCGCCTCAAGAAGCTGGCCGACTTCGACCAGTGGGCCTCCTTCTTCTTCGCCGACGATCTCGCCTACGCTCCCGACCTGCTCATCCCCAAGAAGGCGACCCGCCAGGAAACCCTGGCCATGCTCGATGCCTCAGCGGAGGCCCTCGCCACGGTCGCCGAGTGGACCCCTGCCTCGCTCGAGGAGGCAAGCAAGGCCCTATGCGCCAGGCGGCAGTGGAAGCCAGGTGATGCGTTCATGGCCCTGCGCGTCGCCCTCACAGGCAGCACGGCCTCGCCGCCTCTCTTCGAGTCCATGGCCGCGCTCGGCCGCAGCCGCAGCCTGGCCAGGATTCGTCGGGCCGTGGTCCTCCTCCAGCAACCGTGACCTCCGGCTCCCAAGCCGCCGTGGCCCCGAATCACGGGACCGCTCCGCGGCTCGTGTGGGCCTGCCGCCCGGGACCGGCCTGCGGCACTCGGAACGGCCCCCAAGCCCTTCTCCCCAAGTCGCCCTCGTTTCGAGACAAGCAGCTCCGCCGAAGCCTGGCGCCCGCTCCCGCGGCCGGTCGGCACGCGGATTGCTGCACCCATCAGCCGAGCCACGAGCCCTCCTGCTCCACAACGCCTCCCCCATGCTGAGGATGGGTTCCCATGGATGCGACGCGCATGCGCAGAAGCGCCGGCTCTGCCCTTGTGGAGGGCGCGGCAGCGGCAGGGGTGTTGGCCATCCTGCTCGCCATTGGCGTCTCCACCTACAGGGGCATCCGACTCGCCGCCCACGTGACCGCCGCCCAGTGCAACCTCAAGCAGGTGGCGACCTACCTCGAACTCTACTTCCGCAAGCATGGCGCCTACCCACCTCAGGGCGCCGACCTCATGACCGCGCTCGCCCCCCTCGGCGCCGACCCGCGAATCTTCGAAAACCCCCTGCTCCGTGAGCGCACCCCCGGCGACACCATGTCCGCCCTCTACCAGGCCCCGACTCTGGCCACCCTCGACCGCCCGGACCGCTACCTCACTGCCCTCATCTCCGACAATGGACGCACCGCGGTCATCCTCAAGACCGGCGCGAAAGTCGAGAGCACCAGCAACCTGCAATTCGACCCCAGCGACCTCACCGCTGTGCTCGCCCTGCTTGCCGACCCGCCTGCCAACCTCCCGCCCGCGTCATCCGTCCCGCCTGAGGCCCTCGACAGCCCGCCGCCGGCCCCAACCGGCAGCCGCATCGAAGGGGACATCAACATCAACCCCAGCAACAACAGCGACTTCGAGTTCGACCTCCTCAAGCCGGACGGCACCTGGATCACCCGGGACACTCTTCACGACGCAGGCCCCACCTTCACCTACACAGGCCCCGCGCTCACAATCAGGCTCCGGCCCAAGGGCAACGGCAACCAGAACGGCCTCACACTGGACGGCGAGGCGTACGACGTGCGCAACGGCACGACCTACGACATCGACCTGCTTCCGGGCGGCGCCATGACCATCGGTCTCCGGAACGACAATCCCAACGGCAACGGGAAGACAATGGGCAAGTGGTGGATCACGATCACAGCCACCAGGGCCACGATCACGGCCAATTGAGAAGGCAGGCGAATCGCCGCCGGATGCCCCGTCCGCCGGCCGACGCGCGGGGGCTTTCCCCCCGCGTCGCCGCGCCCGCGGAGCCGGCCCCCATGCGGCCCGCCCCAAGGAAACCCAAAAAAACTCCTTGACCGGCCGGGCCATCCGGCTATAATTAGGTGATTCTGAAGCTTTCGCGCGCGAAGCGTGGCGTCGCGAACAGTTCGCACTTTTTCTGGAGAGCGCGGTTGACAAGCATCTCGGTCAAGGAGTTGCTGGACGCGGGCGTGCACTATGGCCATCGCACGAGCCGCTGGAATCCCCGAATGGCGCCGTACATCTACGGCAAGCGCAAGGGGATTCATATCATTGACCTCCGGCAGACCGTCCGCGGCCTCGCCAAGGCCCGTCGCTTCCTCACCCAGGTCGCGAGCCAGGGCCTCCCGGTGCTCTTCGTGGGCACCAAGCGCCAGGCCGCTGCCACCGTTCGCGAAGAGGCCGGTTCGCGCGGCATCCCCTACGTCGCCGACCGCTGGCTCGGCGGCACCCTTACCAACTTCCAGACCATCCGCAGGAGCCTCGGCCGCCTCGAAGAGCTCGAACGGCTCGAGACCACCCCGGAATTTGCCTCCCTCCCAAAGAAGGTCGTGGCGATCCACATGCGCGAGAAGCGCAAGATCCTGCGCAACCTCGAAGGCATCCGCAACCTCAACGGGCGCCCCGCGGCCCTCGTGGTCGTGGACCCCAAGCGCGACAAGATCGCCGTCAACGAGGCCGTGAAGCTCGGCATCCCCGTCATCGCCCTGATCGACACGGACTCGGACCCCGAGAACATCAGCATCTGCATCCCGTGCAACGAGGACTCGATCCGCTCGGTGCAGGTGATCCTTGGATACCTGATTGAAGCCGTGGTGGAGGGCTGGAACCTGTCGGCGGCCGCCGACAAGGGGGCCGGCGCAGGCCCTCAGCGGCCCGCCCCCAGGCCCGCCGCCCCCCCCGCGCCCCCGGCCGCGCCGCCCGCGGCCCCCGAGGCGTCGGCCACCGCGTGACGCCCGAGCCCACACCCGTCCCACACACTCCCTAGGGGAACCGCATGGCCATCACCGCAGAAACCGTCAAGCAACTCCGCGACATGACCGGCCTCGGCATGATGAAGTGCAAGGAGGCCCTCGAAGCCACCCAAGGCGATCTCGAGAAGGCCGTCGAACACCTGCGCAAGCTGGGCCTCAAGACCGCCGAAAAGCGCGCCGGCCGCGAGACCTCCGAGGGCGTCATCGCCTCCTACATCCACTCCAACTCCAAGATCGGCGTCCTCCTCGAACTCAAGTGCGAGTCCGACTTCGTCGCCCGCAACGACGACTTCCGCCAGCTGGCCCGCGACCTGTGCATGCAGGTGGCCGCCACCCGGCCCATCGCCGTCTCCCGCGACCAGGTGGCCCCCGCGGTCATCGAGAAAGAGCGCGAGATCTACCGCGAGCAGGTCAAGGACAAGCCGCCCCAGGCCGTCGAGAAGATCGTGGCCGGCAAACTCGACGCCTTCTTCAAGGAGCACTGCCTCCTCGATCAGCCGTTCGTCAAGGACCCGAAGCACACCGTCGCCGATCTCCTCAACGCCCTGATCGCCAAGCTCGGCGAGAATATTGCCGTGAGCCGGTTCGTGCGCCTTCAGCTCGGAGAGTAGCCGCGCATGCCGACCCCACGCTTTCAGCGTGTGCTCCTCAAGATCAGCGGCGAGGGCTTCTGCCGCGAGGGCGCCGGCGGCATTGACCACGACGCCCTCCTCTCCATCGCCCAGCAGTGCCGCGACGTCAACCGCCTCGGCGTGGAACTCGCCGTCGTCATCGGCGGCGGCAACTTCGTCCGCGGCCAGGTCCTCGCCCAGCGTGGCATCAGCCGCGTCACCGCCGACCACATGGGCATGCTGGCCACTGTGATCAACGCGCTCGCCCTCATGGACGCCCTGGAGGCCCTGGGGGTCGTCACGCGCGTCCAGACCGCCATCCACATGGCCGACGTGGCCGAGCCCTACATCCGGCGCCGCGCCATCCGCCACCTCGAGAAGGGCCGCGTGGTCATCCTCGCCGCGGGCACCGGCAACCCGTACTTCTCCACCGACACCACCGCGGCCCTCCGCGCGACCGAGCTCGGCGCCGAGGTCCTCCTCAAGGCCACCAAGGTGGACGCCGTCTACTCCGCCGACCCTCACATTGACCCCAAGGCGCAACGCTACGACACCCTCACCTACATGGAAGTGCTGAGGAAGAACCTCCGTGTCATGGACGCCACCGCCATCACCCTCTGCCGCGAGAACGCCCTCCCCATCATCGTCTTCGACCTCCTGACCCCTGGAAACGTCCAGCGCGTCATCTGCGGTGAGCCCCTCGGCACCCTGGTGGCGACCGACGAGCGTATCGCCAAGGGCCGATAACCAATCCCAGGAGGCAAGCCATGCCTTACGACGACATCTACCTCGACACCACCGACCGCATGGACAAGGCCGTCCAGCACCTCAAGGACGAGTTCCGCACCGTCCGCAGTTCGCGCGCTACGCCCGGCCTGGTCGAGAACATCCGCGTCGAGTACTACGGCACGCCCACCCCCCTCAAGCAGCTTGCCGGCATCGGCGCGCCCGACCCCCAGCTCCTCGTCATCAAGCCCTACGACCCCAGCGCTGCCGAGGCCATCCACAAGGCCATCCTCGCCAGCAACGTCGGCCTCACCCCCAGCCTCGACGGCCGCCTCATCCGCGTCGTCGTCCCGCCCCTCAGCGAGGAGCGCCGCCGCCAGATTGCCGCTCAGCTCCGCCACATGGCCGAGGAGGCCAAGGTCGCCATCCGCAATGTCCGCCGCGACGCCCTCAAGCTCGCCGAACAGGAGAAGAAGGACAGCGTGCTGACCGAGGACGACTTCTTCCGCCTCAAGGAAGACATCCAGGAACTCACCAACGAGCACGAGAAGGCCGTCACCGACACCCTCGACCACAAGACCACCGAGATCATGGAAGTCTGACCAAATGCTGTTCGGCGCGGCTGTTGTCGCAAGAGAGGTCGAGGCGTGCCCGGTGCCGGAGCGAGGTGGGGAGCAGACCATCTCGTGGATGCGCTTGGTCGGCTTGTGGCCGGTCCACAGGCGGACCAGCAGCATGGCGATGAGTGCACAGTAGAGCATGAGCGTGAGGCCGTTCCGGCTCTGGGAGAGGAGGTGCTCGACGTGGAGGGCCCTCTTGAACAAGCGGAAGAAGCAGTTCGACCTCCCAGCGGTAGCGGTAGCGTCCCGCTCCATGAATTGCCATGCCTTTGTAATGGACTGTCACGGCTCACCGCTGCGGTCGCACAGGCCAGACCCGGTCATGCGGTCCTCCCTACGAGGAGCAGCCATGCCGAACAGTATTTGAGTCTGCCCCCTCGTGCGGCCCGCTACCGCGAAAATCGCGCTTCCCGCGCCGCCCCTGATCTGTTATACTAAGAAACCCGTAAGCACGGCGGACCCGCGGGGGCGTAGCTCAGTGGTCAGAGCAACGGTTTTTTAAGCCGTGGGTCGGAGGTTCGAGTCCTCCCGCCCTCACAACCGACCCCATCGTCCAGCCAGGTCCAGGACACAGGCTTTTCAAGCCTGGAACACGGGTTCAAATCCCGTTGGGGTCGCCAAGAAGGGACCTGGGCCGGTCCGCCGGCTCCGGTTTGCCTTTTTTGGTGCGAGCGCCTCTCGCTCCGGGCGCCCAGGGCCGCGCGCGATGCCCGCCTCCCGCAGGAGTGCGCTGTGCTCTTCCGCCGCCTCTATTGGGCAGCGTACATCGCCTCCCACCTGCGCGGCCAACGCCGTTGGGCATTCCTGCCCCCAGACGTCATCCGCCGAGCCCAGTTGCGTCGCCTCCGTCGAATCCTCGCCCACGCCTTTTGCCACGTTCCGCACTATCAGGAGGCGATGCGGCGCCGGGGCCTCACGCCCGCCGATTTCCGCACAGTGGACGACCTGGCCCGGCTGCCGCTCATCGAACGCGATCAGGTCCAGAGTGACCCCGAGCGCTTCTACTCCCGCGCCATTCCCGACTCCCAATGCCTGACCCTGACCACCAGCGGAAGCTGCGGCATCCCGATACGGATCCGCCTCGACCTCCCGGCCGTGTTCCAGTCCGCCGCTCACACCGGCCGTGAACGGGCGAACGTCACGCCCCTTCTGGGAAGAGAGTTCGGCTATCGGGAGGCCATGATCGTGCCGAACGTGGCTCAGACCACCCTGGTGCTCGACTTCTGCCACAAGCACGCGTGGTTCCCCCCGGGCCGCCGGGTGCAGCGCCGCACCTACCGGATTGACGCGCCGCTGGACCACACCGTGGCGGCGCTCAACGACTTCAAACCCGACCTTCTCTTCTCGTACGGCTCCTACATAGGCCTGCTTCTCGCCCACGTGCGCGCCGCCGGCGCGCCGTTCCACGCTCCGAGGGCCCTCACCTACAGCGCCGACACCCTGCCGCTCCCCGTTCGGCGGCTGCTGCTCGAGGAACTGTGCATTCCTGTGTTCGCTTGGTACCGCGCGGTCGAGGCCTTCAACATGGGCCAGGAGTGCGACCACCACCGCGGGATCCACCTGAACGACGATCTGCACCCGCTGCGCCTGGTGGACGCGGAGGGTCGCCCCGCGCCAAAAGGTGAAGCCGGGGATGTGGTGGTGTCGAACCTGGTGAATCGCGCGACCGTGCTGCTGAACTACCGGCTCGGCGACCGCGCCGCGCTCTTGCCCGAGCCCTGTTCCTGTGGCCGCTCGCTGCCACTCCTGAGCTTCCCGCCTGGCCGCGGCGACGACTTTGCGGTGCTCCCCTCGGGCGACCTGGCCCACTACACGACGATCCACGATGAACTGCTGCACGGAGAGCCCGTCTGGGCGGCTCAGGCCGTGCAGGTCTCGCCGTCACACTTCGACGTCGTAGCCGTTCCCCGCGAGTGCTGCGATCCGTCGGCCATGGCCGCGCGCCTCGCCCAGCGCCTCTCGCATCGCCTCCGCGCGAATCTCACCGTGTCGGTCACGCTCGCCGACAGCTTGCCGCGTACGCCGGGAGGCAAGTGCCCGGTGTTTCTCTCCAAGGTCCATCGCCCCATACAATCGGCGCGGTAGCCGGCGCACCACGGCTCACCGCGCCGTCACACGGTGCAGCGCGCGCCCAGCCGCGTGAGCGCCTGCTCAAACGTCTCCTCGTGGCCCGAGTAGCTGCACGCCGAATCGCCCTCACTCGAGTAGCGATCCTTCAGGTCGCGGAACTCCTTGAAGAACGGGTTCGCCAGGGCCTGAGCCAGGGGGACCTCCGCCAGGCAGTCCGCGGCCAAGCGCGCGGCCGGACAAGGCTCGAGGAAGCCGTCGGGCGAGATGTGGGCGATGCCATTGCCCCCCGCCTGGCAGCCGCCGAAGCGCAATTCGTCGGCGGGGAAACCGATGATGGGCACCTCCAGAATCGCCCGGCAGCGCCGGAGGCCCGCCTCGATCTGCTCCGACAGCGGGGGCTCGGTCGGCGGGCTTGGGATCTGCTCGAGGAAGAACCCGCTGCGGCACCCGCGCTCGACGAGGGAGCCCACGAACTCAGGGGTCGTGGCCGAAGCGACGTTGTCCCCCGATAGCGTGATGGAAAAGCCGAAGGGAATGTCGCGCTCACGAAGCGCGGCCATCGCGTCCAGGGCGGTCTGGAAGCTCCCCTCGCCCCGGCGCGTGTCGCAGGCTTCCAGAGGGCCATCCACGCTCACCAGCCAGAGCATGTTCGGCGTGGCCAGCACGTCGTCCAGGAATCTCCGAAGCAGGCTCCCGTTGGTGAAGACGATGAACGGCACTTCCGGCATTTCCCCGGGAATCGTGAAGAACTCGCGGTGCAGCAGCGGCTCGCCCCCCGACACCACGATCAGGCCCACCCCCAGTTCCTCCGCCTCGTGGAGGATTCGGCGGGCCATCGGCACGGCCATGTGCTCCTTGGCGTACCGCTGGGTGTAGCAGTGCGAGCACCGGTAGTTGCACTGGCCCGTGACCGCCATGAACAGCACCGAAGGCACATGAAGCCCTCGTTCCTTGGCGGCGGCAGCGCGAAGCCTCTCGCAGCGGCCCATCCTCGAGAGCCACGTGGGCGCCAGCTTCATCACCTCGGAGCGCACTGGCGGCCCCGTGAGCAGGCCACGCCCCATCTGGTGCGTGACGTACTCGCTGAATGTCCTGGGCGTCCTCAGGGAGCCCATCAGCCCCTTCAGCATGTCGAGCATACGGTTGGGTTCCTTCTTCCTGTCCCCTCAGGTTTGTCTGCGGCCCCACTGTTCGCGGCCGGCCTCCCGCACAGGCGCAGAGCCGCGCGCACTTGGCCGAGGTCCACATCGGTCGCCACGCACCCGTTCCGGGTCAGCGGCACGCCGTAGGTTGGCAGGGCTCCCAGGGCCATCATCACCTTGTTGCACTCGTGCGCGCAGGCGACCAGCAGAGCCGCTTCGGGCCGCTCCTCGGCAACAAGCCGCGGAACGTACGCCGAGCCGGTCAGGACGAACACCCGCCAGCCCGCTCGACCGGCCTGCTCGTGTATCTCCTGGAGTTTGCAGAGCCCACATCGCGCGCACTGAATTCCGCGCCGGCTGCCGGGCGCCGCGCAGGCAAGATGCCGCAGGCACGACGGCACCAGCACAATCCCGCGTTGCGCCCTGGCCAGACGGCCCCGATTGGACGCGTTCCGCAGGGTCACCATCAGGACATCGAGCGGCGCCTTCACCGGAAGCGCCGCCCAGAGCATCCTCAGCGGAAGGTAGAGGAGCTCCAGCACGACCAAGGAGAACCGCTTCAGCGGAGCGGAGCGCCCATGGCTCGCACGCACGGCGATGGCCAGTGACACCGCCACGCACGCGAGCCCGGCCACGGCTGCCGCGGCCACAGCTCTTCCTATCTGCTCGGCGACCCCCCACACTGCGCCATCGCCTCCTTCACAAGGTCGAGGTCCGCCGTGGTCTCGAAACACCCATCCGACGCGAGCGGCACACCACGCGCCGCCACGCCCATCCGCAGACCGGCCAGCATTGCCCCGCTGAGTTCCGCCGCACAGGCCACCCCGATGGCCGCATCCACTCCGAGCTCCTTCGCGAGCCGCTTGACACACCCATCGCCCGGCGCGATGCAGAAGTGGAAGCCCTCCCGCTCGGCCCGTTCAGCCAGCTCGCCAAGCCTGCACTTGCCGCACCGCACGCAACGATAGCCGAGGCGTGGGTCCAGTCGCGCGCGGCAGTCGCGCGCTCGCAGACACTGGGGCACGGCCAGCAGACGACACGGACCAGCGTGCGAGAAGGCGGTCGCCCCAACCCGATTGGCCGCCTCGATGAGGAAACGGTCGAGCAGTCGTCCGTCCCGCCCCAGGCGTCGCAGCACCAGCGCGATCGGCGAGTACAGGACCGCGCCGCCCAGGATGGCCACCCGGGGCCATGCGACGGCTCCCGAGCGGCGGTAAGCCACCAGCAGGCCCACCGTGGCCGTCACCAGGCACACAAGGACCGCGGCGGCGAGGAGGGACAACACCCCAAGTGCGCCGAAGATCACCTTGAATACCACGGGGAGCATCCTTGCGAAATCAGTGGGCCAGGGGCTGGTGGATAACCGATTGTACACTAAGTCTATGCGCAAATGCAAGAAGGATCACACACTCGCCGCGATGCTGGTCCTGAGCCTCACCATAAGTCGTTGCCCGGGAAGATCTTGGACGTTGGCTTCGTTGCCGAGCGTACCGCGAGTGGCAGCCAGCGGCTGTTGTTCTCAAAGACGTGCGGGATGTGAGAACGTTACTCGGCGGGAGATGATCCGCGATCCGGCCCGCGCTGCGCCGCCTCCGGGCCCCGCACCGGCCGGGGGCACCACTCGTCGTCGCCGAGGATGTCCAGAGTCGTGATCCCCAGCAGCAGATCCACTAGTTCCGCGACGTTGAGGCCGATCTCGATGGAGAGGCCCGCGGTGGCGGCAATGCCGATCCAGAAGCGGTCGCCTACCTTGCCGCCGCGCGTGGGCTCAAGGTCCTTGGCATAGCGGTGCTTGGTGTTCGACGGGCCCAGGGTGTGCACACGGTTCCCCGCGCCGTCGCTCCCCTCCTCATTGGCGACCAGGGGGAGGCCCGCTTGGTAATGGATGTCGCCAATGTAGACGTCGCCGCCTCGCTGCTTCTGCCACCCACGGTCGCCGTAGCGGCCGCGCCAGCCATAGCTCTGACCCGCGGCCATCCCCATCCCGAGCACGGCCCAATCGGTCACCATCACCCTGGTGTACGTGATCAGGCCGTATCCTACCGTGAACTTGAAGCAGTCGGTCAGGTCCGCGCCGCGTCGCCCCAGGTAGCCTTTGGGCGGCTGTGCGCAGCCTGCCGCGCAGGCGCACAGGAGACACACGAAGAAGCATCGCCTCCAGCTTCTCACTCAAGCACTCCTGTTCTTGCGGCGTGCGGGCCGACCCGCCCGCCAGCAGCATTGCAGTCCCGGCCTGCCGCGTCCAGCCGCCTCTTTCACCGGTCGCTGCTCTCGGCTCCCTCACCGCGTGGCATCACCACATGCACCCCGCGCTCGGCGACCACTGCCGCCAGCCGGGCCAGCTGGGCCGCCTCGGGCGCCCGCGTTCCCTCCAGCTTGTACGCACGTCCAAGCCGCTGGTATTTCGACTCGGCGAAGCGATGGTACGGCAGTAGCTCGATGCCCTCGAGGTTGGGCAGCTCGCGCGCGATCTCCGCGATGGCCGCCACATTGGACTCGTCGTCGGTCCATCCAGGGACGATCGGGACCCTGACCATCAGTGGTATGCCGGTTGCCCCCAGGCGCCGCGCGTTAGCCAGGATCAGTTCGTTGCCCGCTCCCGTGGCCCGCCGATGCCGCTCCGGGTCAGCGAGTTTGAGGTCAAGGAGAACCAGCGCCGTGTGCGCCAGGACCCTCTCGAACGCCGCCCAGGGCACACAAGCCGCGGTGTCGAGAGCCGTGTGGATGCCCCGCGCCCGGCACTCTGCCAGCACCTCGGCGCAGAAGTCAGCCTGAAGCAGCGGCTCGCCGCCTGAGAGGGTTACCCCGCCCCCCGAGTTGTCGTAAAACGGTTTGTCCTTGAGCACCTCGGCCACCACCTCGTCGGCGGCCACCTCGCGCCCCTCGAGCACGATGGCTTCGGCGTAGCACACTTGGGCGCACTTGCCGCACACTCGGCAGCGCGCCTTGTCGTACCGAGCCTCGCCCCCTTCCAGCCTCCGCGCCCCGGTCTCGCACACCTCGAAGCAATGGCCGCACCGGATGCACTTGGCTGGGAAGAGGGCCAGCTCGGGCTCAGGCTGGATTGACTCCGGGTTGTGGCACCACACGCAGGCCAGCGGGCAGCCCTTGAGGAACACGGTCGTCCGGATGCCCGGCCCGTCGTGGATCGAGAAGCGCTGGATGTTGAACACGCGCCCTGTCATGCGCCCCACCCCTTCGCGCGGGTCACGGCCTCGCGCCACCTGGCGTAGAGTTCCTCTGCCCTCCCTCGCCCCATCGTGGGGGTGAAAACGCGGTCCACGCGCTGACTCGCAAGGAACTCCTCCTGGCTCCAGATGCCCACCGTCATTCCCGCAGCGGCCGCGGCGCCGAGGGCGGTGGTTTCGGCCACCGCGCTGCGCTCGACAGGAATGCCGAGAATGTCGGCCTGGAACTGCATGAGCCAGTTGTTGGCCGTCGCGCCGCCATCGGCCTTGAGGGCGCGGATTTCGCCCCGGACCTCGCGCGGCAGCGCCTCGATCACGTCGCGGGTCTGGAAGGCCATCGCCTCGAGCGCCGCCCGCACCAGGTGCTCACGCCGCGTGGAGCGCGTAAGGCCCAGAAACATGCCGCGGGCGCTGCTGTCCCAGTGCGGGGCGCCGAGGCCGACGAGGGCGGGGACGAAGTAGACGCCCTCGTTGTCGGGGAGCGATCCCGCCATCGCCTCGCTCTCGGCCGCGCTCTCGATGAGGTTCAGGCCGTCGCGGAGCCATTGGATGGCCGCGCCGCCGACGAAGGCGCTGCCTTCCAGGGCGTATTGGAGCGGCTGCCCCTCCTTCTGCCACGCCACGGTCGTGAGCAGCTTATCGGAAAGGGCGAGGCGGGTCCCCGTGTTCACAAGGAGGAAGAGGCCGGTGCCATAGGTGTTCTTGAGGCTCCGCGGCGAGAAGCCGCCCTGGCCGAAGAGCGCCGCCTGCTGATCGCCCAGGTCGGCGGCAATCGGCACCTCTCGCCCAAGAATCTCCTTCTGCGTCGTGCCGAAGAGCGAGAGCGACGGCCTGACCTCGGGCAGCACGACCCCGTTGGCCCCGAAGAGCTCAACGAGCCGCTCATCCCACCGCCCCTCGACGATGTTGTAGAGGAGCGTGCGGGAGGCGTTGGAGGGGTCGGTGGCATGGACGCGCTCGCCCGTGAGATTCCAGATCGCCCAGGTGTCTACCGTACCGAACAGGAGCCGGCCCTGGCCGGCGAGGGCGCGGGCCTCGGGCACGTTCTCCAGTACCCAAGCGATCTTGGTGGCGGAGAAGTAGGCGTCAATCACCAGGCCCGTTCTGCGGTGGACCTCGTCGGCGTGCTTCGCCCTCAACTCCGCGCAGCGTTCGGCCGTGCGCCTGCACTGCCACACGATGGCGTTGTGGACCGGCCGCCCCGTCTCGCGGTCCCACAGCACCGTCGTCTCGCGCTGGTTCGTCACGGCGACCGCGGCGATATCGGCCGCGTTCACCTCGCGCGACACGCGGCGGATGCACGTCAGCACGGTGTCCCAGATTTCGAACGGGTCGTGCTCTACCCAGCCGGGCCGGGGGAAGTGCTGCGTGAACTCGGCATAGGCCTGCGCCACGGGGCGAAAGCTGGCGTCGAAGGCAATCGCACGATTGCCCGTGGTCCCCAGGTCCAGACCCAGCACCAGCTTACCCATCCGGACATCCTCGCCGTCGTACTCGTCCGCGAAACCTCGCGGGGCACAGACGCCCCGCTCACAACATTGTGCGCGGATACGCCTCAAAGATCAACCGCGCCAGGAGGGGTTCTTGATCCGCTCCGGCGGCTCTGCTATACGATAGGGCGGGAAAGCGGGAGTTTCAGCCCTCGATAGGAGTTACCCCATGAATCGCCGCGTTGTCCTCGCTATGCTTTCCCTTGTCGGCTCATGGGCTCTTGCCGCACAAGCTTGGCCGCCGAGGGGCACGCCGCTGCGCGTGCCCGTGACGCGCGACCTGTGGGTTTCGTCCTGCCAAAGCGAGACGCAGGGCAACAACGGCGGCGCCGACAAGCTGAAGACCAAAGCCTACCAGGAGTTCTTCCTCATTGACATTGATCCGGCGCCGCTCAAGGGGCGGGTCATCACGGGCGCCGTGCTGCACCTCCACTGCTCGTCGAAGGACATCCAGAAGCGCCTCAGCGTCTCCACCCTCGCCTCCGAGTGGGTCGAGGGCACGGGCACGGGCTATGCGAAGCAGGCGGGCAGTTCCTGCTTCGAGGAGGCTGAGCTGGGCAAGCGGCCCTGGGCCTATCCCGGCAGCGACCTCACGGCGGTGATGATGGGCGAAGGCAACACCCTCTGGGCCACGTGGGACGCCACACCGCCCGACGCCGAGGGCTGGCAGACCGTGGCCGTCGAGCCAAGCGTCGTGGCCGCTCGCGTCGCGGGCCTCTCTTACGGCTTTGTAGTGTTTGACGACACGGGGAGCGAGTGGACCCGTAACGGCGAGCAGTACAAGCGGTTCACCTTCCCCAACCGCTTCGTCCACAGCCGCGAATCGGGCGCCAAGACCGCCCCCTACTTCACCGTCTACCTCGGCGACGAGGACAGGGACGCGCCTGCGCCGCCGACTGACATCCGGCAAGAGGAAGCCGTTCTCCCCGCAGGCGAGGCCATCGTGTCGTGGAAGCCGCCCGCCGATGCACTCGGATTTAAAGTAAGCCTCCCAGCGCGGGGTTTCCTCAATAATTCCCTTGCGCCCTCCTACCTGGTCCCCATGGCCGTCCCGGGCCAGCGGGCGCAGATGCACCTTCGAGACTTGGGACACGGCGCAGGCGAGTCGGTGGAGATCGGCGTCGCCGCCGTGGATGCCGCGGGGAATACCAGCGTCTTCAGGACACATACCGTCAAGGTGTCAGCCACGCCGCCCACCGTGCCAATCGGCGGCGAGCCGGCGGCCAAGTTCACAAGAGCCGCCCAACTGCCCAAGATCGGGGGGGCCGAGGTCGCCGTGATTGACCCCCTCGACAAGGTGAATCCCGGCTCTGGTGAGATGATCCCGTCGCACGATGCAGCCTACCTCGCCGCCAACCACCTCTGGTCGGCGAAGGACAGGCTGGTGCGCTTCTACGCGGCCAGGAACGAGTTCGTCGCCTTCCAGGTCGTGCTGAAGGGCGGGGCGGAGGGCGTGACGGCTGCCATCAGGCTCCCCGAACCACTCAAGGCCGAATTGCTGGAGTTCCACTACGTCAAGTCTAAGAGCGGCTTGCTCCCCGACCCGCTCGTGCCAATCAAGGGCTCACTCACGTCGGGTGGCATTGGGGGCGGGACATCCCCGTCCCGCGATTCGCGGCGTGAGGACACGCCGCCCACAACTGATGCCCAGAAGAGCGCCGCCATTGTGGCTGATCTCTATGTACCCCACGACGCGAAGCCGGGGAAGCACACTGGCACCCTCACGCTCACGAAGGACGGCGAGTCGCTCGCCATCGCCATCGAGCTGAACGTGTGGGACTTCACGCTGTCCGACTACCTGTCGTTCATCCCCGAGATGAACAGCTATGGGCTGCCGTCGCCCGAGCTGGGCTACTATCGCGTCGGCCACGCCCACCGCACCTGCGTCAACGCCCTCCCCTACAACCAGGGCGGAAGCGTGCGCTACGCTCCAAAATGGGACGGCGGGAAGCTCGATTGGGCGGCGTGGGACAAGCGTTTCGGCCCGCTCCTCGACGGCTCGGCTTTCAACGATCTGCCTCGCAAAGGCGTGCCGCTCGACTCCTTCTACCTGCCGCTCCACGAGAACTGGCCGGGCGACGTGTTCAAGGACTACAACGGCTCGTACTGGGCCGACAGGGCCTTCCCGCCCGCCTACCGCGAGACGCTCGTGAAGGTCTCGCGCCTCTTCGCCCAGCACTTCGCCGAGAAGGGCTGGAACGACACCTTCCTCCAGTTCTATCTGAACAACAAGAGCAACTTCAAGGAGCGCGGCTGGTCGCGGGGAGCGTCGCCGTGGATACTCGACGAGCCGGCGAGCTTCCAGGACTACTGGGCGCTCCGCTGGTTCGCCACCGCCTTCCACGAGGGCGCCGCCGCTGCCCGCGGCAAGACCAAGCTTGGCTACCGGATTGACATCTCGCGGCCCCAGTGGGAGCGCGACTGCCTTGAGCCACTCACCGACTTCTACGTGTGCAGCGGAGTCTTCCGCAAGTATCGTCGCATGATCCTCGACCGCCAGCGGCGCAACAGCATGGTCATTTTCGAATACGGCTCCTCCAACCCCATCGAGGCGTCAAACGTCCAGCCCGCCGGCTGGTGCGTGAGCGCCTGGTGCCTGGGCGCCGACGGGGTGTTGCCCTGGCAGACCATCGGCAACGACGGCTCATGGGCCAACGCCGACGACTGTTCGCTCTTCTATCCGGGTGCCAAGGTTGGCAGCCCCGAGCCGATCCCAAGCATCCGCCTCAAAGCCTATCGCCGCGGGCAGCAGGACGTCGAGTACCTGACGATGCTCGCGCAGCATCTCAAGGCGCCCCGCTGGGCCGTGGGCCAAGCCGTGCAGGAGAAGCTCCGCCTCGTCGCCGCCGCCCAGAAAGGCCCCGATGTGGGCGGCATCGAGGACGCGGGGCGGGTGACCTTCCGCGACCTGTCGCCCGTGGCTCTCTGGGAGCTCCGCACCCAGGTCGGCGGCATCCTGTCGAAGGCAAAGCCTGAATGGAAGCGTCGGCTCGTGGACCTCCGCACGCCGACTCGCGATGTGAGCAAGCTGCCCACCCTCCTCCCCGAGCCGCGGCCGCCTGTGGCCGAGGGGACATCGGCGGCCCCCGCTGAGACGGGCGAGGCCATCGTCATCCAGGGCAAGCCCGCGGTCAGCGACGCCCTCATCCACTTCGAGGAACCCGCGCGTGCCTTCGGCGGCGAGCCGCGCAGCAACGCTCTCCGCCGCACCGACCGCACGAACGCCTTCCTCGTCCGGTTCGACCTCGCGGGCAAGGTGCCGCGGGGCGCCAAGGTCGCCTCCGCAAAGCTCTCCTTCTACGTCTGGGACCCCGGCAGCAAGGGCAAGACGCGCGTCGCCGCCTTTCGCCTCACGACCGACTGGGACGAGCGCGCCGCCACCTGGAAGGCGACGGCGGCAGGCAGGACCTGGGCCGACGAGGCCGGCTTCGAGGTCGGCAAGGACACCCTCAAGGTCCCCGACGGCGACGTCACTGTCACGCCCGAGGAGGGCGCCGACACCGCCGACCCGCCGCTCGAATACTCGATTGATGTTACCAGATCGGTTGCGGCCTGGCTTTCCGGCGACATCCGCAACTGCGGCCTCGCCATCGTTCCCATCATTGACCGCTCCGTAGACGACGGCCAGCACACCCGCTTCCAGCTCCTCGCCTCGGAGTATCGCGACAAGGGGTTCACGCCAAGTCTCACGGTCTGGCTGACCAAGTAGCGTAGAGAGATGGAATTAGATCAGCAGACATGCGGGACACAGGGGACAGAGGGCGAGTGGTTCTTTCCTCAGACACTTGAGTCCCCGGAGTCCCTTTGGTCCCTTCCCTGGAGCCAGTGGTCAGCGGCTGGCCAGCAGTTCGGAGATGTGGCAGACGCGGATGGGGAGCTTTCGGAGGCGCACGCCGTAGGAGAGCTGGATGATGCAGGCGGGGCAGGAGGTAGCGAGGACGTTCGCGCCCGTCTTCACAACGTTGTCTATCTTGCGGTCGAGCACCTGGCGAGCGAGGTCGTAGTGGCCGAGGGCGTAGGAGCCGGCCCCGCCGCAACACCAGTCGGCCTCAGGCAACTCGCGGTACTCGATGTCAGGCAAGGACTTGAGGAGCTCGCGCGGCTCCTTCGTGAGCTTCTGGCCGCGGGAAGCGTGGCAGGGGTCGTGCCAGGTGACGACGAGGCCTGACGCGTGACGCGCGACGCGTGACGAAGAGGAAGCCAGGAACTGGATGACGTCGCGGGTGCGGGAGGCGAGCTTCTCGGCTTCCTTGCGGAGGGGGTCGGCCTCGGGGAAGAGGCTGGGGTATTTCTTCAGGAACGAGGCGCAGGACGAGCAGTCGGTGACGATGCAATCGTAGGGCGCAGCGCAGAGACACTGGAGGTTCTTGCGTGCGAGGCCGAGCGCGGCCTCACGGTCGCCATAGGTTTCAGCGGGCAGGCCGCAGCAGCAGTTGGGCAGGACGTTGACGGTCTTGGCGGCGGCCTTGAGAAGGCCGAGCGTGGCCTCGGCCGCATCGGGGGTCATGATGTCCATGCCGCAGCCGACGAAGTATGCGATGTGGAGCCTATCGCCCTGGCCATCGTAGAGGCCGGCCTTCACCTTGTCGCGGAATGCCCTGGCGGGAAAGCGCTCGACGATCTCCTCGGCTCGCGGAAAGTCGCGGCCGAAGACGCGGAGGAGCCCGAGCGCCCTCGCGATGGACGGCAGTTTCGTCTTCTTGCCGAAGGCCGCGGCGCGCGCGGCCAGGCGCAGGCGGCGCGGGTGCGGCAGCAGACGCTGGAAAAGAAGTTTGTGAAGGCGGCTGCGGCCGACCTTCTGGAGGAACTGCCCGCGGGCCGCGGTGATGAGGTCAGCGGTCGGCACGGCGGGGAAGCAATGGGCCGTGCACGCCCCGCACAGCAGGCAGGCGAAGAGCGGCTCCTTGAGGTCGGGCGACCACTCGACGCGGCCCTCGACGATGGCGCGCAGGAGCGCGAGGCGGCCGCGGGCCACACCCGCTTCGTGCCCCGTCGAGCGGAAGATCGGACAGGCCGTCTGGCAGAAGCCGCAGCGGTTGCAGCGCACGATCTGGTCGTAGTGGTCCTTGATGTCCACGTGGTCAAACCTGGCCAACAAGGTCGTCCACAAACTTGCGCGCCTGCCTCGCCTCCGTCAGCAGCGCGGGCAACTCCCCAGGCGCGAGGGTTTCGATGACGAGCGGGCCGCTCGTGAAGCCACCCTTCTTCAGCGCCGCCAGCACAGCCTTGAAGTCCACCTGCCCCGTGCCGGGCGTGACGGCGACATTCTTGGGGTGCCTGTAGTCCTTGATGCACACGCCGCTTACCAGGCCGTCCACGGTCGCAGCGTCCTTCGTGGGGTCGAGTTCGCCGTTCGAGTAGTAGTAGATGTTCCCGGGGTCGTACCAGAGGCGGAAGCTCTTGTGGCCGACGGCCTCGATGCACTTGCGGCACTGGGGGCCGGTGGCGTTTAGGCCGCCGTGGGGCTTGAGCACGATCTCGATGCCCTTCTCGGCAGCGTAGGGGCAGGCCTCGGCGATGGTCTTGTAGTAGGCGTCGTTCGTCTTCGCATCGCCCGTGCCGCCGACCATCAGGGACTTGCTGGTTGCGGCGACGCAGCAGTCAATGAGCCTCTTGAGCGCCACGACGCCCGGCTCGCCGAGGGGGAAACCGCCGGCGTAAACGCCTGGCACGCTGAGGCCGCGCTTCTTGACCTCCTCGCCAACCTCTTGCGCCTCCTCGAGTGTCGTCGCCGTGGAGATAACCAGGTTGTTCTTGCCCTTGGCGGTCATCAGGCCCGCGTGTCTGAAGCCGGCCTGGGCGATGGCGTCGAGGGCCACGCGGTACTCGTGCTTGTCCCAGGGACGCGTCCAGCACCCGATCTGCCAGCCACTCGGCTTCTCTTCGGCGGCGCTCAGCAGCCCGGGGGTGGCGAGGCCGCCGGCAGCGGTGGCAAGGAACCTGCGTCGTGTCATCGGAAATCCCCTACATTGAAATCGGCAACCGGCAATTGCCCTCATCTCCTTCCCGGCAAACGGCCGGGGGCGAAGACGCCGTGAGGGTCGAGGGCGGCCTTGAGGCGGTGCATCACCTTCCAGTCGCTTCGCTCCGGAGCGAAGACGTCGTGCCGCTGCTTGAACTCGACGGGCGCGCTCTCGGCCACCACATGGCCGCCGGCCCCGCCTGCGGCGGCAACCACGGCGGCCCACTCGCCATCGGCCAGCTCGGTCAGTCCCACGGTGAGCCGCCCGCACCCGAGATCGAGCAGCAGTCGAGAGCCGCAGGGCAGCACGGAAACAACGCGTGAGGCCGCGTCCAGCGGCACATCCACGCGAACGACGAACGCGCTCCCATGGAGCTTCGCAAATGTCTCGCCGTACACCCCCCGGAGGACGCGGTAATCCAGGGACGCGGCCGAGGCGAGCCCCGCCCGCACCGCGATTGCCGAGCAGCCCTCCAGTTGGGCGCGGACCGTGGCTTCAAAGCCCTCAAACGCCACGGAGAGCGTCCACGGGGTGGATTCCAGACTCAGGGTTCCAGGCTCCAGATCAGGGGCAGCCGTGATGGAGACCGGATTGAGCCTGGAGCAGAGGAGTTCGGCGGCGGCCGCAGCACACTGAGCGAGAGTGCCGGACGCGCGAGCCAAGCGGCAGACCTCGGGAACGGCCGACACGCGGAAGGTGAGCTCGGTGAGCAGCCCCAGCGTCCCAGCCGACCAGGCGACGAGCCGGGTGATGTCGTAGCCCGCGACATTCTTGATGACGCGGCCCCCGGCCTTGATGTGCCTCGCCATGCCCGAGACGAAGCGAAGGCCGAGCAGCGCGTCGCGGGGCGCTCCATAGGCCAGCCGCTCGGGCCCGCACGCTCCGAGCGCCACCATGCCGCCCAACGTGCAGGCGTCGGCCAGCGGGGGACGGAACGGCAACCACTGCCGGTGCGGCGCCAGGAACTCCTGAGCGGCCGCAAGTGTCATCCCCGCGCCCAGCGTCACGGTCTGATTGTCGGCATCGTGCTCGATGACGCCCGCGAGCTTCTCCGTGCGAAGGGGGGTGACTGTCCTCTCGGAGAAGTTGCCGAAATCAGCTCGCCGTCCGCCGCCGACCGGCAGCAGGCCCCGACGCGACGCGATGGCGGCGGAGACCATCTCGCAGGCTTCCGCCGTATCAGCGGGAGTGGGAGCCGTCGGGGGTTCGGTTCTCGGCGCCCGGGGCTCGGCGGCGGGAACCGCGGGAACGGTGGGAATGGCTTTGCCGGGATTCATCAATTGGGCGGGGTCGATGGCCTGCTTGACCGCTTGCTGGAAGACCAGGTCGTCGTCGGAGAAGATGAGCCGCATGCCTTCGAGCTTCTCGACACCCACGCCGTGCTCGCCCGTGATCGTGCCGCCGAGCGCCACGCACGCCCTCATCACCTCGCTGCCCGCCTCGTGCACGCGGTGCGTCTGGCCGGCGTCGCGGTTGTCGAAGAACAGCAGGGGATGCAGGTTGCCATCGCCCGCGTGCAGCACGTTGCCGCTGGAAAAGCCGAACCTCCTCGCAATCTCTGCCACGCGCTCGAGGGCCTCGGGCAGGCGGTTGCGGGGCACCGTGCAGTCGGCCACCCAAAAGCTGGGCGCGATGCGCGCCAGCGCGCCGAAGGCGCCGCGGCGCCCGGCCCAGAGCTGCTCCCGCTCCGCTGCGTCGCGGGCTCGGCGAATACTGCGGCAGCCGTTGGCCGTGCACAGCTCCTCGATGCGCTGGGCCTGGGCGTCGAGGCCGGCCGCGGGCCCCTCGGCCTCGATGATGAGCACCGCGGCCGCATCGAGCGGGTAACCGGCAGGATAGCTCGCCTCGACCGCACGGATCACGGGATTGTCCATCATCTCCAGCGTCGCCGGCACGATGCCGTGGGCGATAATGGCCGACACCGAGCGCGCCGCGTCCTGCGTGCTCTCGTAGATGGCGAGCAGGGTGATGACTTTCTCGGGCAGAGGAAGGATGCGCAGCGTCATCTCGGTGGCGATGCCCAGCGTGCCCTCGCTGCCGACCAGGAGGCCCCGCAAGTCGTAGCCCGGCGGGTCGAGCGCTCCACCGCCCACGCGCACGACGTCGCCGCTGGGCAGGACGACCTCCATGCCCAGCACGTGGTTCGTCATGACACCGTACTTCACGCAGTGCGGGCCGCCCGAGTTCTCGGCGACGTTGCCGCCCAGGGTCGCCGCCTTCTGGCTCGCGGGGTCCGGCGCGAAGTAGAAGCCCAGAGGGGCCAAGGCGGCCTGAAGCTCCAGGTTCGTCACACCCGGCTGCGCGATGGCGAGCCGCCGCTCGGGCTCGAGGGACAGGATGCGGTTCATCCGCGTCAGGCACACGACTACGCCCCCGCGCGACGCGACACTGCCACCGGACAGATTCGTGCCGAAGCCGCGCGGGATGACGGGCACGCAGGCTCCATTGGCCGCGCGCACAACCGCGGCCACCTCGTCCGTCGAGGCGGGGAACACCACGGCATCCGGAATGCCGATGGCCAGCGAGGCGTCGTAGGAATAGACCTCCGCATCCGTGCGCCCGGCCGCGACATTGGCCTTGCCCACGATGTGGCGAAGCTGGTTGAGCAGCCCGACAGGGATCATCCTTCGGCGTAGACCGCCGCGGCGGCCTCCAGCCCTCCGGGGTTGGCCTTGACGCCCTCGGCCCTCAGGATCGTCTCGAGCGCCGAGAGGAAGAGGGTGACGTTGCGACGGGTCGAGGCGTGCCCCATAAGGCCCACACGCCATACCTTGCCGGCCAACGGCCCAAGGCCGGCTCCGATCTCGATCCCGAAGTCGGTGAGCAGCGCCGCTCGCACGCGCTTGTCGTCGGCCCCGTCGGGGATTCGCACGGCGTTGAGCATGGGCAGCCGCTCGGCTTCGGGCACCAGCATGGCGAGACCCATGGCCTCGATGCCGGCCACCAGTGCCCGATGGTTGAGGAGATGGCGCGCCCAGCGGGCCTCGAGGCCCTCCTCGGCGATCATCCGCAGAGCCTCATACAGGGCGTAAATCATGTTGATCGGCGCCGTGTGATGGTACTTACGCGCGCCTCCCCAGTACTGCCGCACCATCGTCATGTCCAGATACCAGCTCACCACGGGCGACTTGCGGCTGTCCAGCACTCTGAGCGCCTCGCCGCTGAAGGAGATGGGCGCCAGCCCCGGCGGGCACGAGAGGCACTTCTGCGTGCCGCTGTACACCGCGTCAATCCCCACGGCGTCCACGCCCACCGGCATGCCGCCCAGCGAAGTCACTGCATCCACAAGGAAGAGCGCCCCCGCCGCGGAGGCGATGCACGCGAGGTCATCGAGCGGCGTGCAGGCGCCCGTGGACGTCTCGGCGTGGACGACGGCCACGAGCTTCGGCCTGCGCCCTTCGATGGCCTTCTCGACGGCCTCCGGCGCCACCGCCCTGCCCCATTCGGCCTCCACTTTCACCGGTTTGCCGCCGAGCCGGCTCACAAGGTCTGCCATGCGGGTGCCGAACACGCCGTTGATGCACACCACCACCTCGTCGCCCGGCTCCACCAGGTTGACGAAGCACGTCTCCATCCCCGCACTGCCCGTGCCCGAGACGGGAATGGTGAACTCGTTCTGCGTCTGGAAGACGTAACGCAGGAGTTCCTGGGTCTCGTCCATGATTCCGAGGAACTCAGGGTCGAGGTGCCCGATGGTCGGAGCCGCCATCGCCTCGAGCACGCGCGGCGACACGTCGCTCGGTCCCGGTCCCATCAGCACGCGCTGGGGAACCCTCACGCCTCGGTACATTCCCGCTTCCATTCCGCCTCCAATGCCTCGGTGTGGACGTAGACGAAGGCCCCGGCGCCGGGCGCCGTGCGCGGCGCATTATACCCGTCCAGGGCGTCTGCAACAACAGGCAAGGGCCTCGAAGTCGTCAGGGGATGAGGACAAGACGAACCACGCTCCGCGCCCCAGCCGCGACGCGCCGCACCGACTGGCTGCCATCGGGCCAGGTGGCGATGACCTCGGACTCGATGGTCTCGGGGGTGGGGTTCCAAACGTGGACACGCCGCTCGCGGGCCTCCGAGGCGTCCATCGTTGCGGCGCGGGGCACGATGGTGCCCAGGCGGTCATCGGCCGCGCGGGCCAGGCCGCCCCCGTACACGAACTCGCCGAGCACGCAGTCGCTGCCCTGGTACGACGCGAGCAGCGTCTGATCGTGCGGGTTTTCATAGGCCAGGTAGGGTGACGTGTCGTAGAAGTCGCGCTCGCTGGCGATGGCCTCGCGTGGCACGTAGCGCGGGCGCATCGCCTCGTCGAGCACGCGCTTGAGCGTGCGCGCGGCGGGGAACTGCGCCAGCCCGGTGCGTGCGATGTACCAGATCACGTCGTAGAAGCCGCTCTCAAGTTCTGCCTCACCCGTCAGCGCCGCGAGGCACAGCAGGCCGTTCTGAGTTTCCCAGGGCGGGCACTCGGCAATCTGGTCGCGTCCGGCATTCGAGCCATTGCACCAGCCGCGCAGGTCGAAGTCGGGATCCTCTGAGCCGTTGTGGCAGGCGTAGTTGATGGCGAGCAGGTAGCGGGCGAAGCGGCGGGCGCTGGCCAGGAACCGCGCCTCGCCCGTCAACCTGTGGGCGAGCAGGTTGGCCATGATAGCGTGCCCGTGGCCCAGGCTGCGAATCTGGCCGCCGTGGACCAGGCTGCCGGCGCGGCCCACATTGAACTCCCAGAATCGGCCGTCGAGCCGCTCGGCCATCTCGGCGAGGAGGACCATCGCTTGCTCCCGCATGGCCCCGGCGCCGTAGGCCTGCGAGCCCACAAGGAGCGCCTCGGCGATCGTTGCCTGAGCCCCGTAGTCCATCTCGCGAGCTCTTCCGTTTTCGGACACGGACTTCTCGAGCATCGCGTCGAGGATCGGCCTGAGGGCTGCGTGCAGCGTGCTGCCGTGGCCAGCGCCGGCCACCCACCACACACTCGGCAGCAAGGGCACGGTGGAGTTGATCCAGCCGAAGTAGCTGCTCTTGTGCTCCTCGGCCCATCGGGCGAGTTGCTCATCGTTTCGCAGGCAGGCGGCCTCGAGCTCCGCGTCGCGCGTGAGGAGCGCCCGGTAGTGCAGCGGCCCAGCCCACTGCGGCCACCAGAAGAAGCTGTAGTCGCCCCCCGCTTTCGGGCGGGTGCCCGTGGCGTAGGTGCAGATCCCCTGGCCCGGGCGGTAGAACCCCTCGGTCGGCGCCTCGCGGCAGAAGACGTCGCGCAGCCACGTGACCGCCTTGCGCCAGGTGATGCCCCGCGCCGCCGCGCGGTCGAACGCTTCGATGCGGCCGTCCCTGGGGAGGCTGAATCGCGCCGCACGCTCCCAAGCGCGGTAGAGCATCGCATCCAGGCTGCCCCCCGGCATCTCTGTTGCGAAGTCGACCACAATCCGCTGGCGATGCTCCTCGCCGCCGGCGAAGAGCACGTTCGGGTCCTTCGCAAAGGCGCTGGACCAGTTAAGCGCGCCGACGATGTACTTGTAGCCCTTGGCCGCCGTGACGCCGCCCCACACGCTCGCGGGGTCCGCCGGCGTGCTCCGTGTGGGGGTGACGTAGACGTCGTGCACCCTGCACACATTCCAGTCGGCCGCGAGGGTCACATGCCGGTCGCCCGGCCCGCGCGCCGCTACGAGGCTCTGGCACAGGAAGGGTGCGTGGCACGGCCCCGTGATGCGGACGGCCTGCGGGCGCGAGTAGACCCAGGCCGGATTCTCCCAGATCGGGGGGGTGATTCGCCGAGCGCCGACCCACTGCGAGACGGGGTTCATCCCGATCACAGTCGTCGCCGTCTCCGAGCCGTCGTACTCGTAGGGGGTTTCGAACGTCGAGTAGGCTTCCAGCAACTCGATGCTAGCCTCAGGGACGAAGCCACATTCGATCAGGAAGCCGTCTCCCTCCCCACTAGCTTGCACCGCAACGCGCCAGGCGACAGGCGTCCGCCCATAGAACGCCGTGCCTGTGAAAACGGCGCCGTTGGCCAGGCGCTCGACATGCGACGCTGCCGCTGGCTTCACGTGGCCGATCGAAAGCCACTCGTGGTCCTTGAAGCGCAGCATGCGCCGGCGGCCCTCGTAGAACCAGTCAGGCGTCCATCCCGTGTCGGTGCGATGGAAGACCGCCCGCTTCGCGCCGCTGGCAACCAGGACATCGCTGGCATCCAACCCCAACGCACCCTTTCACGCTGCCCTGGCTTGGAACCGAGAACCCAAGCGCCGGCGGCAAGCCGAGAGGCTGCGAAGCTACTTGGCTTTCTTGGCGTCGGCGGCAGGGGCCGCGGCGCCCTCGGTTGCGCCCTCGGCAGCGGCGGCCTTCTCCGCCTTTTTCGCCTTGCCGCCGGCCTTGACCCGGCGGATCTTGACCTTCGGCAGGCTGAAGATGGATTGGCCCTCCTGCCAGGCCTCATCGTCCATCAGGCGCTTCACTCGTTCCGCACGCGTCAGCACGTTCCGATGGCGTTTCAGGGCAGACTTCGAGGCCAGGCTCTTGTGCAACGACATGGGGGATGCCTCCTGGAAGGGTGGTAGCGGTCACTGGGGCAACAGGTCGCTATCACGGTACTCGCGTCGTCCCTGGCGCGAGACAAGGTTGCGAATCTGATCCCGCACCTGCGCGCGGGTTGCGGCGTCCATCGCCTGAAGTCCCCGCACGCACAAGCGGTAGCGGCCGGCCTTGTCGCGCCAGACATACGCCTCGACCTGCAAGGCGGTGAAGGGCGCGTAGCGGTTCAGGTACTCGGCCTCCTTCTCCACGCTCGCACGATCGGCGGGCGACTTGCCCAGGGTGAGCATGGTGAACACCATGCCGTCAATCACCTCGGGCTCCGCCGCCACAGCACTGCTCGCCTTGACAGCCGGGGGCGCGCTCTGGGGCTTTTGGGCGGCCTCCTCGGCCTGACGTTTGATCGCGCTCTCGTAGGCTCGCCACCCGTGCTGGCGGCCGATTAGGTAGCCGAGCACCACGAGAAGCAGCGCGATCACCACCCCGCCCGCCACCGCGGGGTAGCTCAGGGTCACGTCGCCGGTCGCAAGCACCTGGGGCTCGGCGCGAGGGGCCACCGGGCCGGGCGCCTCCTCGGGCGCCTCGCCCTCGGGCCTCTTCTTGGCTTGCTGCATTCCCCGGAAGGCTTCGAAGAACTCCTCCGGGCCACTCGCGCGTGTCACGGCCGAACTCCGAAACACTCAGGTTGATACCCGGGGATGGTAGGAGCACGGGGATATCATCAAGAACCTGGGCGCGTCTCCAGCAGAGAGCGTCGCCCTCCATCAGACTCGACCCTACGGTACCAGAAAAGAGGCAGCGAGTCAACGCCATTTCGCCGGTTGCTGGCCGCGGGTTACGAGCATGGCCCAATACAGTTCGGCACGGCTGTTGCCCGTGGGGAGGACCGCATGGCCGGGTTTGGCCTGTGCGCCGGCAGCGCCAAGCCGTGACAGTAGGGTTGCGCACAAGCCGGGCCGCAAGAACAAGCCCGCGATCGTGCCGAAGCAGACCCATGGGCTCAAGCGCCTTCGCACGATGCTCCGCGATCGTCTGCCCCCCGCAAGCGCTCTCTCTCCCCGACCACGCTCATGGCCTACTGTGGACTCATTGCCACGCTCCTGCTCCGCCCATGGGCCGGCCACAAGCCGACCAATCGCACCTGCGAGATGGTCTGCTCCCCACCTCGCGCCGGCACCGGGCATGTCTCGGCCTCTCTTGCGGCAACAGCCTTGCTGAACAGCATTCAGCCTGGCCCCCGGCTCTGGCCGCCCTCCTCACGGAAGCATCCAATCCCTTCTCGTCGCATGCCTGTATCACTCATGTGAGACCGAGAGCGATTCAGAGGGGCAGGAGCGGCCATGGAAGGCCGTCGAGCGCCCCAGCGCCATACTTGCTCAATGGAGAGGGGGAGGAACTTGAGCAACTATGGGCGGAAAGGCCACAGAGTCGCCCGGATCGCCCAGGCGCCATGGTTGCTCAGCTCCCGGCCGCGGCAGGGCCCAGCCCGTAGTCCAGGGCCCTGGCGACGACTGGGGGCCGAGGCGCCAGGATTGTGGGTATGCTGCCCGCCGATTCCAGCTTGCATTTTGCGCTACGGTTGGTATAATCATGCGTGTTGTGGTGTGGCGTCGTTGGGGGATGGTGTAACTGGTAACACGCCTGACTCTGGATCAGGAAAGCGGAGGTTCGAGTCCTCCTCCCCCAGCCAGTGTTGTCAGTCTAGTCCGCAGGCCCCCATCGTCCAGTGGCCTAGGATACCAGGTTCTCAGCCTGGGGACCGGGGTTCGAATCCCCGTGGGGGTGCCAAGGCGCCCATAGCTCAATTGGACAGAGTCGCGGCCTACGAAGCCGAAGGTTGGAGGTTCGAGTCCTCCTGGGCGCGCCAGCAAGGCCGGGCGCCACGCGGCGCGCCTGCCCACCCGTGGAGAAGCGCTTGCCGGCACGCGCCGCGCGGGGCTTCTCTTTTCATGAGGGGCGCGACCGATCGGCGAGTTGGCACGCGGGGCTTGGGCGACTGATGACGCGCTGATGCGTCTGGCCCTCTCGGAGGCCCAGGCGGCGTTGCGGCACGAGGATGTGCCGGTGGGCGCGGTGGCCGTCTTCGAAGGTCAAGTGGTCGGGCGCGCCCACAACCAGCGCGAGTTGCTGCGGGACCCTACGGCCCACGCCGAACTCCTGGCGCTCACCCAGGCAGCCGAAGCGCTGGGGCGCTGGCGCCTCACGGGCGTGACAATCTACGTGACCCTCGAGCCGTGTGTCATGTGCGCGGGGGCCATGGTGCTGGCCAGGCTTGATCGCGTGGTCTACGGCGCTCCGGACCCCAAGGCGGGAGCGGTGGAGTCGCTCTACCGGATCCTTGACGATGAGCGGCTGAACCATCGTCCCCCCCACCTCGGGGGGGTCCTGGGCGACGAGTGCGGCGCGTTGCTTCGAGAGTTCTTTCGCAATCGAAGAGCTCGTTGCGGTACTCGATGCCCCGACGGCGAAGCCTCGGCCTCGAGCTGGGCGGAAGACTGACCTGAGGCGCGCCCGGTTGGGCCCGTCGGGGACGCGGAGACCGCATCAGACTGGAGAGGTGCCAGAGCGGCCGAATGGGCCGGTTTCGAAAACCGGTGGAGGTGTTATCACATCTCCCGGGGGTTCGAATCCCCCCCTCTCCGCCAAGGCCATTTCAGACTTCGGAACCCGCGTTGCGGTCTGGAGAGGTGTCCGAGTGGCTTAAGGAGCACGCTTGGAAAGCGTGTGGTCTCCGTAAGGGGGCTCGGGGGTTCGAATCCCCCCCTCTCCGCCAGAGAGCATTCGGGCCATCTGCGCGACGATAACCGGGGAGTATGACACATGAGACGCCTGTCTCCCATCGCGTCCGCCATCCTGGGGCTTTCTGCCATGTCGGGCTGGGCCGGCACCCTGCCTTGGGGCATGCCCGGCCCGGCGAAGAAGCCCCATCCAACCACCGAGCGGCTGCGCGAGTATACTGCCACGCTGCGCACCAATATCGGCGACATCACGCTCGAGCTATCCCCCGAAGCAGCGCCGAACGCAGTGCGGACCTTCGTGAAGCTGGCCGAACGCGGAGCGTACGATGGGGCGCGAGTCACGTGCGCGTTCAAGGATCGGATGATTGTGATCGGCCCGCCGGCCGCGGGCGCGAAGGATGCGCCCGAACCCCTGGCCTACGAGGCTGCGCCCAGTTCGGCTATCGCCGGCGCCGTGCTGATGGATCGCGGGGCCGACGGCCGCACTCTTCCCAACCGCCTGATGTTCCTGTTGAGCGATCAGGAGCACCTCGAGGGCGACTATACCGTGTTCGCCCACATTGAGAAGGGCCTGGACGTTGCGAAGCGCCTCGGCGCCGCCGCCACGCGCTCCGCCGACGGAACTCCTGTACCCGTCGAAGATCTGCTCATCGAACAGGTGCTCATCCATAAGAAACCCTCGCCTGATGCGAAGGAGTCGAAGAACTGAAACATGGCCGTGCTAGACGGGGAACTAGCGGTGCCCTGTAACCCGGAATCCGCTATACCGGGGTCGAAAGCTCTCCTGAGGCTCTCGCCTCTGGCCGACACGGCGCGGTAAGTGGTGCTGAAGGCTGGGTCCCATGCAATGGGTGGGTGTGAACCAGGTCAGGTCCGAGAGGAAGCAGCCTTAAGCATTTCGTCCCATGTGCCGTGGGGTTGCCTGGCTGGAGCCAACTGCCGCGTTCGGCGGCCAGGGACGGTGTCGAAGGAGAGTGCACGGCCAGCCTACTCCCCGCTCGCCAGCGGCGGGCGGCAACGATAGAGGGCGACGGCTCGTGGATTATCTAGTCCTGGCGCGCAAGTACCGCCCCCAGACGTTCGACGATGTGGTCGGGCAGGAGGGGGTCACCACCACGCTGCGCAACGCCATCGCGGCCGGCCGCGTGGCGCACGCCTACCTGTTCAGCGGCCCCCGCGGCGTGGGCAAGACCACCACGGCCCGCATCCTCGCCAAGGCCCTCAACTGCGAAAAGGGCCCGACCCCCGACCCCTGCAACACTTGCACATTCTGCACCAGCATCACCCGCGGCGATGACATGGACGTCATCGAGGTGGACGCGGCATCGAACACCAGCGTGGACGACGTGCGAGTGCTCCGCGACAACGTGCGCTTCGCCCCGGCCCGCGCGCGCCACAAGATCTACATCATTGACGAAGTGCACATGCTGAGCCGCTCGGCCTTCAACGCATTCCTCAAGACGCTCGAAGAGCCGCCACCTCACGTGAAATTCGTCTTCTGCACCACCGAGCCGCATCGGCTGCCTGAGACCATCCACTCGCGTTGCCAGCGGTTCGACTTCCGCCGCATCTCCACCGCCGACATCGTTCGCCGCCTCCAGCAGATCGCCAAGACCGAGAAGGCCAAGGCCGACCCGGAGGCCATCCACCTCATCGCCCGCAGCACCAAGGGCGGCATGCGCGATGCCGAAACGCTGCTCGACCAACTCCTCTCCTACAGCGGCGGCAAGGTGACCACCCAAGAGGTCGAGGACGCACTCGGCGCCCTCCCCCGCCGCGACATCTTCAGGCTTCTCGACCACCTCGCCGACCATCAGGCCGACCGGGCGCTCCTCATCGTCCATCGCGCCATCCAGGACGGCAAGGACCCGGAGAACCTCCTCCACCAGCTCATTGACCACACTCGCTCGCTCCTTCTTCTGGCCGTCTGCGGGGCCGACGCCGGCCTGGTAGATGAGACGCCGGAGGATCTCAAGGAGCTGGACCGCCAGCGCCAGCGCTTCACGGTGGATGGCCTGCTCTACATGAGCCAGGTGCTCTGGGGCACGCTCCGCAGGGTGAAGGAGAGCTCCCAGAGCCGCCTTCCGATCGAGCTGGCCCTCGTCAAGCTGGCGCAGGGCGACGGCCTTCAACCACTCGCGGAACTTCTCGAGCGCCTTCAGGCCCTCGAGGCCCGGCTCGGCGCGTCGCCAGCCCCGCCACAGGCTCCGTCGGGGCCCTCCCCCCATCCCACGGCCGATGCCGGAGCCCGTGGAGGAGCAAAGGAAAGGCCTTCCCCCCCCGCCCCGATAACGGTGCCGGCGGCTACTGAGGCGGAGACCGACCCCGAGCGCCTGGCGGAGGAGCGCAGCAGACTTCAGGAGGAGGCAGCGGCCCACCCCGTGGTCGGCAAGGCGCTGCACATCCTCCAGGGCATCGCTATCAATCGGGAGAAGTGAACGATGGCACGTGGATTCGGTGGTGGCGGCGGAATGGGGGACCTGGTGCGGCAGGCGCAGAAGATGCAGCAACGTCTCTCGGAGGTCCAGCAGGGCCTCAAGGATCGTATCGTCGAGGGCACGGCCGGCGGGAACATGGTCCGCGTCCTCGTCAACGGCAAGCAGGAGATCGTGGCCGTCAAGATCGACCCCGCCGTGGTGGACCCCAAGGACGTAACCATGCTAGAGGACCTGATCCTCGCCGCGGCCAGGGCCGGCCTGAAGAAGGCCCACGACCTCGCGCAGGACGAGATGAGCAAGGTCACGGGTGGCATACCGCTCCCGGGCATGTTCTAGTGTCTGTGCGGGAATCCAACTGGGCCTAGACCCCCGCGCCTTACAGCCGCGAGGCAGCCGATGGCGAGCGTCTACACCGAATCTCTCTCGCGCCTGATGGCAGAACTGGGCAAACTGCCAGGGATCGGCGCCCGGTCTGCGGAGCGCCTGGCGCTTCACCTCCTCAAGGTTCCCCAGGAAGAGGCCGAAGCCTTGGCCCAGGCCATCCGCGACGTCAAGCGCAACACCCGCCATTGCTCCCAGTGCTGCAACGTCACCGAACGCGACCCGTGCGCCATCTGTTCGGACCCGCGGCGCGATGCCACCGTGCTGTGCGTCGTCGAGCAACCCCGAGACCTGCTGGCCATCGAGAAGACCGGCGGCTACCGCGGCCTCTACCACGTCCTCATGGGGCGCATCGCCCCGCTGGAAGGCGTGCACCCGGAGGACCTGACGGTGGACCACCTGGTGCGCCGCATCAAGGCCACCGGGGTGAAGGAGGTCATTCTGTACACAAACCCGGACCTCGAAGGCGACGTGACCGCGCAGCACCTTGCGCGGCTGTTGCAGCCCCTGAACGTCCGAATCACGCTGCCGGCCCGCGGTATCCCCACCGGCAGCCAGATCGAGTACGCAACAGAGTCGATCCTACGGGATGCGCTGGAGGGCCGGCGCGAGATTCATGGCTAGACAACGCACGCCTTTGCGCGTATAGTATCGTTGGACCTGGGCTTCGGGGCTGGTGATTCGGGCGCTCTTGACTGGCGTCCAGAGGACCTTCGATATGCAGATGCGAATGGAAGCACTGCTGCAACAGAGGCCAGAGCTTCGCATGAAGCTCGCCCCGCAGATCATCCAGTCCATCGAAATCCTCCAACTTCCCGCCCTCGAGCTTCAGCAGCGCCTCAAGCAAGAACTCCTCGAAAACCCCGTGCTCGAGATGGCGGACACGCCCGTCCTCGAGGAACAACAGGACCAGGAGCGCGACGCCGAGACCGAGCCCCAGGAAGAGCGCACCCACAGCGACCAGGAGTTCGAGAAGCTCCGCCAGATCGAGGACATCGTCCGCGAGTACGGCTCGCAGACCTATCGCCGCGCGCCCGATCCCACGGAGACCGATCGCAAGTACGAAGCGATGCAGAACACGGCCGCGCGTCCCATCTCGCTCCAGGACTACCTCTTCGGCCAGTACAGCCTGCTAGACACCCCCGACGACCTGCGCGACATCGCCGAGAACATCATCTACAACATAGACGACGATGGCTATCTCCAATACTCGCTCGAGGAAGTGCTGGAGTCCATGGACAGTCTCGCCACGCTCGACCAGGCGAAGCGCGCGCTGGAGATCATCCAGTCGCTCGACCCGCCCGGGGTGGGCGCCCGCGACCTCAAAGAGTGCCTCTTCCTCCAGATGCGCGACGACCACGAGCACACCCTCGCCCGCCGCATCATCGCCAACCACCTCGAAGACCTGTGGATGAACCGCATCCCGAAGATCGCCAAGGAAACGGGCGCCTCGCTCGACGAGGTCCGCGAGGCCATCGAGTTCATCAGCCACCTCAATCCCAAGCCCGGCATGGCCTTCGCCGCCGAGGCCTCCGCCTACGTCATTCCCGACATCGTCGTCGAATACGTGGACGGCCACTACGAGGTCCGCCTCGAAGACGACCGCATTCCGCGCATCTACATCAACTCGGCCTATTCACGACTCCTGCGCGACACCAGCACCTCGGACACTGCAAAGGACTACATCCGCAAGAAGATTCAGGCCGCCCGATGGCTCATCGAGTCCATCGAGCAACGGCGCAACACGCTCCAGAAGATCGCGCGCGCCATCGTAGACGTCCAGCAGCCCTTCCTCGCCAAGGGCATCGCGCACCTCGTGCCGCTCAAGATGCAGGCCATCGCCGCCGCCACCGGCGTCCACGTCTCCACCGTCTGCCGCGCCATCGCCGACAAGTACATGCAAACGCCCTCGGGGATCTTCCCGCTCCGCTTCTTCTTCACCGGCGGCACCCGCACCACCGACGGGCGCGTCCGCTCGCGCAAGAGCGTCAAGCACATCGTCAAGCAGGTGCTCGAGACGGAGGACAAGCGCAACCCCCTCTCAGACGATGAGATTGCCGCCAAGCTCCAGGCCCAGGGCCTCGACATCGCCCGCCGCACGGTCACCAAGTATCGCAAAGCCCTTGGCCTCCCCTCCTCACGCCAGCGCAGAGTCTACTGAGCCAGCCCTTCTCCTCCCAAGTCAAACGTTGCCCGGAAACCGGCCACCCTGAACCATTTGGGACGGCGCCTCTCTTCCCAGGTCGGCGCACTGCCCCCTTCCCCGCAGCGCCGATGCCCCCAAGACCTACTCGAGTAGACTCCGGGCGGCGAACGGCAGCACCCAGCATCCCTGCCCGCGGACACCTGCGCCCACAAATGATCAAAGGGCAGGCGGCTGCTTGCCAGCCACCTGCCCTTCGACGCACAACCCGTGTTGCGACCGCGCAGGCTCGCCGACGGCCGCTCGGTCCAGCCCTGGCCCCACACCATGGCGCCGACTCGTCGGGCCCAGAGCTAGCCGCAGTGTCTGATCTACTTCACCGTCCGAACAACTCCATGCTGCCAGGAGTCGCCATGCCCAGCGGAATACGCCTGTGAGGCAATCCATCGAGTGACGATGGAGGATCAGCCTGGAAAGTCGCCATGTTCCGCGGAGCGCTCATCCCAAGCGACGTCGTCTCCCGACGCCAGAGCGCGTCGAGGGAGGACTGTGCACTCAGCCCCAGGTACGTGGATGGGTAGAGCATCGCGCGTGTTCTCGGGTCCTGGTGGCCATACCTGGCGTCTGGATTGCTGGAGAGCCCGTAGCTACTGCGTGGCGGCGTCCATCTCTGACTGACCCCGCCAGACGACAGGCACCCATTCCCTGAGGGGCCGAGTGACGACGAGCGGCCAGCCTGACCCAGAGGCATCTGTCGTACGTATGGCGCTTGGATGGCAGCATTCTGACTGGAGTAGTAGCGGCTGCTCCCGAGCGTCCCTGATCCCGCACACTCCCAAGCCAGCAGCAGCAAGCCGACACAGAGAAGCTCGGCCTTCTGCATTGGGTTGGCCTCGCAACACGGGCCTGGTAGGAACCTGTACGCATTGGCGTAGAGGCCATGCGTACGTGTCTGTAGAGGGCACGATCCGTCCTGAGAGCCGCGGCGGCAGGGCAAGAACTGGCCGGGCATCTCTAACTACCTGGGCGCAAGTCCTTGCCGGGCTCACGTCTCACATGGCGATCACCTGTGATTGTCGCCGGCGCCGGCCCCCCCCGAACCGAGTTCATCGACGACCGACTGAGCATCCACGTGGTAGATCGAAAGAAGCTCATTACTGAACCGAAGGCTGAACTTACCGGGGTAGTCCGCCGGAACTCGGCGAAGACGCCAATCGTCCCGGATCGGTGACGGCCGTCTTGTCACGAGAAGGAATTCAGATCGGCATTGCGTGACACACTCGAATGCCCCCCAGCGCTCCTCGCTGCGCAAGCGAAGCTCGACCGCTTGGCGTCTAGTGAAAACGTGTGCTATTCTGGCGAACTCCGTGCAGATCCTGTCGGATGGAGCGATATGACATTGTGCCCATTGGCCCGCTTCCTCCAGGGATGCCACAGAGCGCGCCTTTCCTCGGAGGACATGCGGCCGGATGAAGAATCCCCACCAGGCTAGAGCGGCGATCCCCCAGATGAACACGGCGGACCCAGCAAACACGGGCAGGGATCGATACAGTCGCGGAGCGCGCCTCGTGCGGCCCGCCCACTCCGCGAGAGTGCTCAGGGTCAGGTAGCCGTAGTAGAACAACAAAGGAACCACCGGCACCGAGTACCGCATGTCAGGGTGAGGCTTCCCCGACGGATCAGGACCTATGATGAACGCGAACAGCACGAAGTAGGCGCACAGATAGGCCTCCGCGCAACCCCTGAATGCACGCACCCCCTTGACAAGGCCAGGCACGATCCCGAGAGCAAGGAGCCCAGCCGCCAGACCCGGCCACAGATGCCATCCATCGATCCCGAATGGGGCCGCCGCCCACTCGCGCATACGGAGACACACGGCGTCCCGAATGTACCGCGCGGTTCGGGCATGGGCGAGGTGATACCCCGCATAGGACGCCTGGCTTGGCAGTGCCCACCCCCTTGCGACCCACAAGAGCACGGCACCAGTCCACACCAATCCGAGGAGCCCTGCAACCACCCACCGATGGCGCCGTCGCTGTGAATGCCATCGCGCGAAGATGACCCCGAAGAGGACCGCTGGAACGAGCACGACGCCTCGGAAGCTGGTGTAGATCGCTGCTATCCCCAGGGCCGCGGCGACGGACCATCCTGTTACCGAGAAGCGCGCCGATCTCAACTCCCGCTCTGCACACCACAGCAGGGCAAGCGAGAGAAACGTGTAGGGCATGTCCGACAAGGGGCGTGAGGAGTTCTCCACGAACCAGCGGTTCGTGGCCGTCAGCAGCACGATGGCCAGAGCCGGCCAGAACCCTGCCCTTGCCTTCACGAGGCCGTACACTGCAAGCAGTGCGCCGACGCCGCACACGGCGACGAGAGCCTGCATTGCCCAGATATTCTGCCCCACCGTAAGGCGCACACCTGCCAGCATCAGAGGGAACCCGGGGGGAACCATGGCGTGCGGGGCGAAGTTGAACGTGTAACCTTCCCCTTCCGCCAGCGACCGGGCCAGCCCCATGTACAGCGCGCTGTCCGGCGTGAGCTGCCATACCCTCGGGACCAAGGCCAGGTAGGCCACCGTGACGGGCACAAGGAGCGAAGCGACAACCGCGCGTTCAGCTGGTCGGCTTAGCACAGCTTGTTCCTGTAGGACCCCTCCCCAGAGAAGACTTACACAACGCCGCATAGAGGTCGACCGTTCTTTCGCATACCACATCCCAGGAGAAATGCTCGCGGACCGTCTTGCTGGCGGCGGCCCCGATCACCTTGCGCCTCTCCTCGTCAGCGAGTAGCTTAATGAGATTCCGTGTGATCTCCCCTGGCTTCGAGCGGCTGACGAGTACCAGGTTCTCGCCGTTCCTGATCACCCCAGGTCCATGGGTATCCTGATTGGCGACCGTGACCACTGCTTTTCCTGCCCCCATGGCCTCCAAAGTGGCGATGCCAAGGGAGGTCATCTCTGCCACGTCCTGGTTCAACCAGTGAGCTTCCAGGTCGGCCGCGGCGAGCAGGGCGGGCACCTGTGAGTGCGGCAACGGCCCTGTGAACACAACTGAGCCCTCGACCCCGAGTCTCCGCGCGAGAACGGACGGACTGTCAGTAGAAACGGCGCCCACAACGAGAAGGACCGTGTTGGGGAACACTTTGAGCACCTCAGGCAGGGCCTCGACTAGCTCCTTCCTGTTGCGCACCTCATGTACGTGACCAAGGGATAGGATCACCCGCTTGCCGGCGAGGTTGTACCGGTGCTTGATCTCACAGATGGCCTCGCCCGAAGGAGGATGGGGGATATCGATCCCGTATGGGATAAGCTGCGTATGGGCATTGGGGAAGGCCTCGCTTACATATTGCTCGATGTTGACGTCAGGGCAGATCAGGGCATCAGCCTTGTTGACGACCAGATGCCTCAGCAGGAGGCGATCGGCTGGACAGAGCAACAGGTTCCACATGCGCCGGGCGTGTTTGAGGATTGTGTGGATGGTGATGACGAGTGGCTTGTGGAACTGAGCTCGCATGCGAACAGCGCTCAGCGAGAGGTCAAACATATGGTTGTGCAGATGCAGGACGCTGGGCCCGCACTCCTGGAGAATCTCGCGGATTCGCCTCTGGTTCCTGGGGGTGAACGTGTAGCTGATCCAGGGAAAGTTCAAGGTGAGCGACATCCTCGGGAGTCGAAAGGCAGGGATGCGATGCACCTCGACACCGTCCAGCGTCTCGCGCTCCGGTGTATCATCGAGGACGCGAGCTGTGATTACCGTGACCCGGTGGCCTCGGCGGACGAGCTCTCGCGACAAAGAGGACGACTGGACGGAGGACCCGCTGGCAATCGGGGTATAGAGGTTGCTGAACATGCAGATCCTTAGCGGCTCTCTACTCACCCCGAGTCACTCCAGTAGCGCTAGGACGCATGCGCAGGATTCGCGCGGGCACACCGGCCACGACCGCGTAGTCGGGCACATCGCGCGTCACGACCGCCCCAGCCCCTACCTGCACGCCTCGCCCGATCGTGACCCCCGGCAGCAGGATGGCGCCGACCCCAATATCCGCGTCGTCCTTGATGGTGATCGGGGCGAAATGGATGCGGCTGTGCAGGATCGGCTTGGACGTGCCTTCCTCGCCATGGAAGGAGGTGATGACTTTCACCCCCGGGCCGATCCCTACGAACTCGCCGATGAGGATGTCGCCGGCACTATGCAGGAAACACTGCTGGCCGATCCACGTGCCACGGCCGATCGACATCCTCCCGCTGTGGTAGCCCTTGAGGATGGCGTAGTGCCCCACGTACACGTCGTCGCCGATCTCGATGTTCTCCGGGTGGAACACAAGCACGCCGGGCTCGATGACCACGCCGCGCCCGATGCGTCGGAACTGTGAGGGCTCGAAGCTGCCGGAGCCGTGGGATCTGGGGCAGCGAGCGCCCGGGTGGCTCTGGGGATTCCCCATGTGGCGTTCACCCTCTGAGCGAGGCCAGGAGGTCGGTGAGATGCGCGCCGACCTGCTCCTGTTCCGATGCCAACAGCCTCTCGTGCAGGGGGAGAGTCAAGGACAGGGCAGAGACGACGTCGGCGACGGGGAAATCCCCCTCCCTGTAGCCGTAGGCGCGGCGGTAGTGGGTGATCATCGGGATGTGCCAGGTGCCGATGGTGGTCTCGATGCCCCGAGCCTTCAGGGCGGCGATCAGGTCGGCACGGCGCGGGGCCACGTCGGCGGGCAACAGGACGACGTAGGACTGATAGACTGGGTGACTGCCAGGAGCTACTACTGGGGCTTGAATGGACGTGCCGCGCAGGAGCTCGTCGTAAAGACCGGCGAGGCAGCGGCGTGCGGCGATGATGCGATCGAGCTTGGCCATCTGGGTGACGCCAAGCGCGCCCTGGAAATCGGTCATGCGGCAGTTGAGGCCGGGTAGGATGAAGTCGGGGGAAGGGGCGTCGGGGTCGAGTCCGTGGTTCCGGAGCGCGCGCAGACGCTTCGCAAGGTCAGGGTCGTTGGTGACCACCATGCCGCCCTCGCCCGTCGTGATGGCCTTGCGGGGGTGGAAGCTGAAGCAACCGATGGTGCCCCACGTCCCTGCCTGACGTCCCTGCCAGGTGGCGCCGAGGGCGCAGGCAGCATCCTCGACAACGGGAAGGCCGTACCTCCCGGCCAACTCCAGAATGGCCGGCATATTGGCCATCTGGCCGAAGGTGTGGACGGGGAGCACCGCCTTCACACGGCGCGCAGTGTGGGCGTTCGCCATGAGACGCTCCAGCGTCTCCTCCAGGCGATTCGGGTCGATGTTGAAGGTATCGGGCTGTATGTCCGCGAAGACGGGACGAGCCCCGTACAGCTCGATGACGTTCGCGGTGGCGGGCCAGGAGTAGGCGGTCACAACCACAATGTCGCCGGGCCGCACATCCAGAGCCAACAGGCTCAGGTGAAGGGCCGCCGTGCAGTTGCTGACCGCGATCGCGGACCTCGTGCCGACGTGCTGAGCGACGGCTTGCTCAAACGCCGCAACGTGCTGCCCCTGCACCAGAAAGCCGGACGCCAGCACGTCGCGCACCGCCTGAAGGTCGTCCTCCTCGATCGAGGGAATTGTCAGTCGAATCAATGAGTTGGCTCCTGTAGAAGTCGGCGGTGAGGCGGATTCCCTCCTCAAGGTCTACCTTCGCTTCGAAGCCCAGAAGTTTCTTGGCCTTCTTGACGGAGGGGATTCGCAACTCGATATCGGCGTAGTCCTTCCGCGCGAAGATGATCGGGGACTTCGAGCCGAGGACGCGCACGACCGTGTTTGCCAAGCCGTAGATCGTGACCACGGCCCTCTGATTCCCGATGTTGAACGACTCCCCGAGCGCCTTGGGATGCACCATGGCCAGCAGCACGGCCTCCACCATATCATCGACGTAGCACCAGGCGCGGATCTGCGTGCCGTCGCCGTGAATCTCGATGGGTTCGTTCCGAAGCGCGCGTTGGATGAAGGTCCTGAGCGCACCCTCGCCCACCTGGCCTGGGCCGTAGACGTTGAATGGCCGGACCACCGTCGTGGGCAACCATTTCTCCTGGAAATACGCGGCCGCCAGGTGCTCTTCGGCCAGCTTGCTGACGGCGTAGGTCCACCGGGCCTCCCCGACTCTGCCGACCACGCCGTTGTCGGACTCTTCGGAGTTAAGCGCGTGGGAGCCGAAGACCTCGCTGGTGGAGAAGCACACGACGCGGTCGCACCGCGGCAGCGCGGCGGCGGCCGCCAGCACGTTTGCCGAGCCCAGCATGTTGACCCGCATCGTTGTCACCGGGCTCTTGGCGACCGTGTCGATGCCGGCGATCGCGGCGCAGTGCACGACGATCTCGGCTCCCGTCATGGCGTGGCTGAGCGCGTCGAAGTCTAGAACGTCGCCCTGGACCAGAATGAGGTTCGGATGGTCGCTGAATGGCTTGTCCTTCAGGGAGTTCCTGGACAAGTTGTCGAAGATGGTGACGTGGTTGTGCTCGACAAGGCGCCCCGCCAGGGTCGAGCCGATGAAGCCCGCGCCACCTGTGATGAAGACGCTTCGTCCTTCGATCATTGTGGACCCTCCGAAGGTGTCGAGGATGGACCAACGGGCTTGCCGCCCGCGGTCGCCAGAGATGCAAGGGGCGCGACTGGTCAGATCGGGTGATCCGGAGGCTGATAGGGACCTCTGGGTCTCCGTCCCCCGGGCACCCGCAGCAAAGCGGCGTTAAGCAGCAGGCACAGACCAAAGGGGATTCCCTGGGCAAGATACCGGCGCGCCAGCCTGCGCGGCTCCTGCGCGAAGCGGTGAAGCCACTCCAAGCCGACCCGCTGCATCCAGCGGGGAGCTCGGCGGACCTGGCCGCCCAGGAAGCTGAAGCTGATCCCCACACCAAGCCACCAGGCGCCGGGTAAGCGACCACGCAGGCGACCGATCAGCCGCTCCTGCTTGGGCGAGCCGAGGCCGACATAGATGATATCGGGCCGTGCGCGAACCAACCGCTCTTCAATCACTCCCATCCGGTCGGGAGAGTTCTCGAACCCCATTGGAGGGCAGTCTGTCCCGGCCACTCTGAGGCCCGTGTAGCGTTGCCGGAGGCGAGAGGCCGCAGCCACGGCCGAGCCCGGAGCGCCGCCAAGCAGATACACCGACCGCCCTTCCCGAGCCGCCGCCGCGCTCAGGCTCGAGACCAGGTTGGAGCCGGCCACGCGCTCCGGCAAGGGCGTCCCCTGAATCCGGCTCGCCCAGATGAGCGGCATCCCGTCGGCCACCATCAGGGACGCCCCCTGGCAGAGCCGGGCATACTCCGCGTCGCGCACGAGGCGGCGCAGATGGTCAAGGTTCACCGTCACCACCCACCCTCCTCGGCCCGCCTTCAGCCGCTCGAGGATGAGGGACACGCATTCGGCCTCGCGGACGGCATCCAGCCTGACGCCGCACAACGTCACGGCAGGCAGTCCAGGGGCCCGCCTACTGGCTAGCTCGGCCGTCGCCATGTTCCACTCGTGGATCGCCAGCCTGGCCGTCAGGTCAAACATCTCGTTCGGTGCGAAGCCAAGTCCTCTGGCGCTTGATGAGGAACGCGAGGTAGATTGGGGCCTTCCAGGCCACATAGGACGGGACGCGAAGGAGGGCACGCAAGGAGATGATCCTGCGCCCAAAGCGCCCCCACGCCATGAGCACGGCACCGGCGAACATCGTCCCGCTCGCCCCCAGCAGCAGCGCAGGCCACGGGCTTGCCCCCAAGAACCATCCGAAGAGTGCGGCTCCCGTTGCCAGAGTCCATGAAAGGCAAAGCAGGGACAAGGGGGGAACCGCGAGGTCAAGGGCCATCGCGAGCAGATCCACTCGCCGCTGCCTGAATGCCTCGCGAAGCAGCCGTGGCGTCTGCCTTAGCAGGGTCTGAAGGTGCCCGTGATCCCATCGGGTCCGCTGCGACACAGCGGCGGTTTCCTTGCCCGGAAGCCGCCCCTTCACCTCCGCCTGGGGGCACAAGAGGGGCGGGTGCCCTGCGACGGCCAGGTCCAGCCCCAGTTGCATGTCTTCCACAATGCTCTGCCCCGCCAGCGGTGCGCGCGCGGCCACGGTCCAGGGCATGGCGACGCCATTACTCAACTGGGAGGGAAGGCCGAGCGCGGCGAGACCAAGGGGCCTGACAAGGTTCCTGACCGTGAAGGCAAGACAGGACATCAGGTCGCGCGGGGTCGGATCAGGCGGCGGATCGAGCAGGTTGATTGCCTGGGCTGGGCGTCCGCTAGACCGTGCTGCGTGTACCAGGTCGGCGAGCGCGTTGGGGTCAGCCTGGGTGTCGGCATCCAGGAGAACGAGTACCTCAGGCGGCTGCTCTGCAAGGTGAGCGATGCCGTATGCGAGAGCGTAGCCCTTGCCGCGCCGAGCCGGGTCGTGGCGCTCGACCACGCCGGCCCCCGATCGGCGAGCCACCGCAGCCGTCCTGTCGGTGCAGTTGTCGGCAACAACGAGCAGGCGGTCTTCCTCGCCCAGAGCCGGGAGCAGCGAACGGACGGTCGCCTCGATGACCGGCTCCTCGTTGTGCGCGGGCATGAGGATGGCGACGGACGGACGCTCTGCCCCTGGTGGCTGCTGGCTGTGCCGGGCGGGCAGGAGGGCCGAGAGGCATTCCAGGGAGAACATGGCGATCGGGACCAGGAGCGCAACGGCGAGCGCGAAGAGCATGATGTTAGCCGCCAGGAGCAACGGCTTCCTCCTTGCCGGTCTTGCCGAGACCGTTCTCGAACAGAGCGATGAGCTTTCTAGCCTCCTTTCGGGCGTCGTGCATGTCGGCCACGCGCTCGGCGCCCCGTCGGCCCATGGCCTCAAGCTGCTCGGGCACGGCCTCGACGGCCTCACGCATGGCGGCAGCAAGGGCGTCCACCGAGCCGGCTGGCACCAGCCACCCGCACACACCGTGCTCAACGAGCTCCGGGATACCCGCGACGTAGGTGCTGATCACCGGGCGCCCCAGGGCAAGGGCCTCCATGATGACGACGGGCAGCCCCTCCGCAAAACTCGGTAGGACCATGGCGCGAGATGCGAGGATATGGCCGCGCACCTCGTCGCCGCTGGCCCAGCCCGTGATGCGGATGCAGCTCCGGAGGCCGCGCTCCTCGATCAGGCTCTCGATGCAACCCCGGAGCGGCCCGTCTCCCACAAGCACCAACTCCACTGCCAGACCTTCAGCAACCAGGCGGCCGACGGCCTCGACCAGCAGCCGCTGCCCCTTCTCCTCAGACAGCCGGCCTACGGACACCAGGCGAGGAGTCGTCGGCGGTGGCTCGTGCGGAGCCGAGAGGAACTGGTGGTCCACCCCGCACCGGATGACGTGGATCTTCGGCCAGTCCTCATGGCGGCACCACCGATAGAGCTGGCTCCGGCCGAACTCGCTAACCGCCACAGCGAATGCCGCCCGGCGGATCTTCTCTCTGAGGCCCAAGGTCTCCGGGCAGTCGGACATCTCGATGCCGTGCGATGTGAAGCTGTAAGGAGGCCCGCCAAGGATGCGACAGAACATGGCCACCGCAGTCGAATTCGTCGCGAAATGAGCGTGCAAGTGCTGAACTCCGGACTGCCTGAGCCACCTTGCGAGCACACAGGCCTCAGCGACATAGACGAGATGCCGCAGCAGGCCCCGGTCCGACCTCCACCCGATCTTGATCGCCACGCCAATCGCTCGCACCAGCCGGCCAGGTCTCGTGAGTGCTGTGCGAAGGATGCCTAGGACAAGACCAATTGCTCCCATCCCGAGGATAACCCGCGTGCGTTCGGCCTCCTTCTTGTCTTCAGGGTCAGTCACGTCGTCTGAGTTCGCGCGAATTGAGATGCGGGTGACGTTGATTCCGTTGCCTTCGAGCGCGCGAATCTCTCGGCGGATAAAGCTATGGCTAGCCGCCGGGTAGCGGTTGATGAGACAGGCAATCCTCATGAGCGTATACCCGGTTCGCCATGCACTGCCAGAGATCCCGAAAGCCCCAAGCACGGAGTCCGCCATCTCTGCCACCAGTTGGAAGCTATTCCCACGGCCGCCGGCACCTTCGACAGAATGCAGAACACAGCGTACAGGGCTGCGTGACGGGGAGGGTCGTTGAGGCGCCTTCGGTACAGGTAGATCCGAGCGCCCAACACACCGTAGGCCAGCGGAACTAGGACCAGAGCTTTCAACATCGAAGGGAACCACAGCGACGTGATCGCGCACGTGACCGCAGCAATCGGCAGGAACTGACCCCAGAGGAACGCGCTGAGGAGGGGTCGGACGCAATGGTGCTCGGGGGCAGTCCCGTGCAAGTCGACGCCTCTGGCCAATGCGCGACCATAGCGAACCGAGCGCTTCCACCACTCGCTGAAGCGGTGCATGTCTGCATCGTGGGTCGCCATGGGCTCGATCACCCGCAGGACTCGCCAGCCCGCGCGGCGCAGCCTCAGGCAAAGCTCGGGTTCCTCACCCGCGACGATCGAGGGCTCGAAGCCTCCAACTTGGCTAAAGGCCTTGGCCCGTGTCATGAAAATCCCGCCACACGATTCCACCTCTCCGCTGGGGACGTTCCACTCCATGTCGCACAGGCGCTTGAAGACAGAAGCCTCTCGGTCCCGCTCTCGAAGGCGTCCAGCCACGATGGCCACATCGGGCTGCTTCTGGAGCTCGAAGCGCGCGCGATCCAGCCAGCCATCAACGAGTTCGCAGTCACCATCCACGAACTGCACGAACTCGATCCCGGGGTCACGCTGAACCAGGTAGCCGAAGCCCGAGTTCCTCCCTCGCGCGGCGGTGAATGGAAGCGATGGGGCAAGTTCAATCACATCCCAACCCATGGCTCGCGCGAGCGCCACGCTGCCGTCGCGGGACCCGGAGTCGACGTAGACTGCGGCGACCATGTCCCTCGGGATCGAAGAAAGGCACCGCCGAAGGCGTTCCCCCTCGTTCCTGCCGATCACGACCACCCCAAGTGATTCCACTCGTCAAGCCCCCGACCGACTTCCGCGCGGGCCGCATCCTCACCGCGCTCGTGTCGCCACCCCCTTGGCATCGGGCCCCGCAGGCTTGCTCTCCAAGCCCCCTGGTAGCCTCGGGCTGGCCATTTCGGCGAGCGGCCACCGACGCGATCCCGCTCGCGCCTCCTGCACTTCTGGACACAGGCTGAGGGCAATCCCTCGGGTACGTCGAGCACGCCAGTATCTCAATCGCTTCCCGGCCGCAGTCCCCACGATCACACCATTCGGTAGTACCTCGTTCCAGAAGCACATCTATCTCGGAATCACGCGTCGTGCTGAGGGCACCTCAAGATCGGGGCCTTCAGTCGAGCAGCCAGAGGTCTGGAAGGGTGCCGGAGGACCCAGTTCCTCACATCCCGTAGGGCAAGCAAGACCAGTTCAGCCATTTCGGCGCCTGTTGCTGCCAGCCAGCCGTGGTGCTTCTTGAGGTAGTAGTAGCGGCTTCGATAGTAGTGATCGCTGATGCAGTTCCAGACGCGGTCAGCCTCGGTGCCCTCGCCACTGGCGCCTCCTACATGGTAGGCAACCGCCTGCCCCACCGCCCACAATTCACTGCCTGCCAGTCGCGCGCGGCGGCAGAGGTCCGTTTCCTCGAAGTAGAGGAAGAAACGTGGGTCAAAGCCGCCGAGTTGGTTGATCAGTGTGCGTCTTGCAAGCAAAAGCGCCCCGCAGAGCCAGTCGGTTCGAAATGGCTCCGACCCAGGGACGATCTCTCGGCGCTCAGGGCCGAACGCTGAGAAACCAGCCGCCGCCGCGACCACGCGCCAGGGAGTCGGCAGCCCTCCTGCTGCCTGCAGGGTTCCATCCTCCACCTCGATCGCTGGTGCCACAATCCCGGCCCCTGGCGTTCGGGCGAGGAAGTCGACCAGCACTTCCAGGGCATCTGGCGCGATCACCGCGTCCGGGTTCATGAACATGACATAGTCGGTCTCGACGCACTCGAAGCCGCGGTTGAGCGCTCTTCCATACCCCACGTTGCGCGGGTTCTGGATGACGCGTGCCCAGCCGTGTTCCTGCAGGAGGAAGGCCGCGGTGCCATCCGTGCTGGCGTTGTCCACGACGACGCAGTCCAGCAGGCCCCTCTCGTGGGCCTTCCGAAGGCTCTCCATCGTGTTCGCGACCGTGTCTCGCGACTGATATGTGACCACGATAGCCGTCACGGGGGTCGGAGGCATTCTCGTGTTCCCATCGTCAGCGGCCAGCGTCAATCGCGGCCCGCTCTCCGGCCAGACTGTCCAGGCGCTGGGGACCAGGCTGCGGAGCCCCGGAACGTGCGCAGGCGCGCGCCTCCGAAGCCATGCCGAACTGCCCCAGGCCGATCACGCCGCCAAGAGCCAACACGTAGACAGGGTTCAGCATGCCATTCATGAGGCAGTCAATAGCGAATAGCGCGACCACCACAACGAGGGCTACCGCAGGTGCGGTGTTCGGCGACATCCAATAGCGCGCGGGAATTCGAAGGCTCAAGACGAACACTGGGATGAGAAGAGCAACGAACACGGTGATCAAGCTGACGAGCCCGTACAGTCCGAGCGTGATAATCCAGAAGGCATCATTCCCACGCACGATGCGGCCGCCCTCGTCGTCCTTGGGAATGAACCCGCCGCCTCCCCAACCGAGAAGGGGCCGCTTCAATGCCTGCGCGACATAGACATCCTCCTGGCGCATGCGCGCTCCCATCGAGCCGGCGCGTTCCGCGTCGTATTCCGCGATAAGTGCAACTACGTCCGCTCCACTCCACACCCCGGTGATTCGTGCCGCAATGTAGGTAGGCACCACCAAGGCCAGAAGCACGAGGGGCAGCGGGTTCCGGAGAAAGCGAATCGCGAGGAACACACCCATCCCCACGACAAGGGCTACGACCGCGTTCCCGCTCTTACACAGGACCGTGGTAACGATCAGCGTTGGGACGAGAACGCCCATGGGAACGCCGCGTAGAGCCGTTAGCGACCGCGTCCGCCACAGCCAGAGTCCAGCAAGGCTCGCAGCCGCCATCCACAGCCCAACCATAAGGCCGTGTTGCATGAACACGATAGGGCGGTAGTCACCGTAGCGAATGTGTTGGCTGAAATTATGCTGAAAGAAGCCGTAGACCATCGTGTGCAGTTGTGGACTCATCCGAATTTCGTACCACACAAACGGCAGGTAGGCCACCCCCCCAACGAACACCCCGATCGCCAACTCGCGCAATGAGCCCCAGTCTCTGAAGTACGCTCTGCCCACGGCGTACGGTATCCCCCAGGTGAACAGACTCGTGAGCACGCGAGACGTGCCGGCCAGCGGGCCGAAGCCTTCCACCAACGCAGTGATGAAGGGGGAGAGCACGAACACGATCATCGGCACATCAACCAGCCTTGGCCGCAGCGACGTCAGTGCCTTGGGATCGAAGGCCAGGCTACCGACTAGCACCGAGAGCGACACTGCGGCGTACTTGCCGTAGTCCGGGACGTCAGCGAACTGGTATCCTGCCATCGGTAGGAAAAGCCACCCCGTGATGACCCCGACCAGCACGGCCCGACGTGGCGTCATCGTGGCAAAGAGCACCAGCACGAAGATGGGCCAGCCGAACAACGCGATTGGGACAAGAGGGGTCATTGGCTAACGCTCATAGGCCACAGGTTCGGTCGGCTCACGGAGGGAGCGAGCTTCCTGACGCTCTGTTCCACACGCTGGCCGCAGTGTGCCACATTGGAGCAGTGCGGATCGCAGGGTTTCTGCAAAGAAGGCGCGTACTGCATCCCCGGCCCTGGGGATCGCGGCAAGTAGGGTTGTGCGGACCTGGTCACGCACCTGGTAGAGCCCAGAGATCTGCTGAACGGCTGCTCCGCAAGCCGAGGCTCGAAGATCAACGACCATGCCCTCGGCCCCAATCATGCCGAACACGCCTCTTGCCTTCGGGCTGTAGGCAAGAACCGCCGTTGGGACGCATTGAGACGCCGCAGCGACACACGAGTGCATTCTGGCCCCGATGAAAAAGTCGCAGTGCCCGATGACGAACTTCAGCCTGGCCGCCTCCAGTGGCGATTCCAGGCACTCGATCCGGCCTGGGAAACGTGTTGACCACTCCTCGTGCACGAGGCGGCAGGCATCCAGGTCGGAGCCATCCGCAAGCCGGCCATCACTCGGCGCCTGAGGGCGGCTCGCGCCAAAGACGTGCGGCACCAGGAGAAGCCCCGATCGCGGGTGCGACAGCATCCATTGCACCAGTGCGCCGATGACTTCCTGGTAATCCACGCTCAGCGGCAGGCGAGCGGAGCGCGAGTGCAACAGGCCACTGACGTTGAGGCCGAAGAGAACGCCCTCGGGCCGGCGCCGCAGGAGACGGGGCAGCGCGTCGGTCTCGACCGGGACTGGCTCAAGGGTGAACGCGACGTCGGGGCAAGACGCCAACCGCGGATGCTCATGGGGGCTCAGCAACCGCCGTAGCTGCTCGACGCCATCCAGGTCCCGGCTGGCTGCCAGCAGGCTGCCGCGGATGATGCGGCGGGCAGCCTTGACCGCTTCGTCGCTCTCGAACGGCCCGAAGCTCTGAGGAAGCAGCACGAGGGGCTTTCCCATGGCAAGGGCCAACTGCTTGATGGCCACCTGGCTCTGGAATTGCCGCAGTCCGTAGATCTCCGCAAAGGAGTCGCCCCCGCAGATGTCCAGGACGACGTCGGCCTCCCGGAGCTGCTCGAAGGTGCGATTACTGACCCAACGATGGATGGCTTTCGGGATCCACCGCTGGAGCCTACGCAGGATGTCGAGATACCGCGTGCCACTCCGTGGACGCAGTGACTCGGATGGCCGAATCCAACTGGTCTCGACCTCGAACGCCTCGGTTCCAGCCTGGACTGAGACTTCTTTCGCCAAGCCGGAGTTCCCGACGATCAAGCGCGCGTCGGGGAAAGCCTTACGCAGGTTCGCAAGCGCTGCCAGGCCCAGAGCGCTCACCCCCCGATTCGCGCTGTGAATGGGGCACCCCAGGAGTAGGATCGTGAATGGCCGGGACTCAGGCATCTGCTTTCGCTGACCTCGGTGCTTGGCAGGCTGTTGCCGGAGGGTCTGCCGGAGTGTGGCAGCGATGGACCGGCAGCGCTTCCCTGACCTGGCCGCCGCTATGTCGCACCGGCCCCCGCCGACGCAGCCCGATGGCTTCACGCATGGCTCGGTAGAGCGACACGAACTTGCGCCTTGTCCCGAGCCGCAACCAACCCCGCCACAAGGAGAACCCGTGGAACCGCGGCACAGGCAAACCAAGCAGCCGGAACGCGAGGAGCTTCGGCCAGACGTGCCGCCGACGGTTCAGCAAGCCCTGTTGCGAGGGAGCCAGGACCTCCAAGCTCCGCGGCTCGGCCACCACGTACCCAGTCTGAACCGCTCTTCGCAGAATCTCGCGCCCTCGCTGTGTCCGGACGAGGATCAGGGAGGTCCCCTTCTCCCCGTCCTGGACGGGGCGGTACCACGGGTCGCCGCAGGCGATGTCGGCGAACTCCCCCGTGCCGTCGGGACACATCCGGCACCGGAGCGGCCTGCGCTTCGTGAGGATGGTGTCCCACGCCTCCTGGTAAGTCATCTGCCGGTCATCGCCCCCATCTTTGACTTCCGCCGTGACCGCGCCGGGCCAGCCGCACCCGCGATAGCGCAGGCTCCGGATCTGGTCCTGGGTCGTCCCTAGTCGCTGGAGCAGCTCGACCGTGCCCCCTGTCGAGGGAGTACCGCCGCAGAAGACGGCTACGGTCAAGCCGAGCTTCGTTGCCAGGGTGGGCCGGATGGCAGCGGCCATCTGAGCCGCGGCAACGTCGCATGGCTTGCCGATGAGCATCATCGGGGCGGGAGCTGACTCGATTCCGCCCAGCTCGGCACACACCGCAGCCGGCGCGTAGCGGGACCCCGCGCGTTCGGCGAGTTCGGCCCGAGTCCGGCTCAGCACGGCCTGGCTCAGGTGTGGAGAGGTGGGGTCCATGGCCACGTGTAATACGCCGTGCATCTCCTCTTGCTCGAGGCAGTAGGCGCCGAGCGCCGACGCTACCCCCCCTGAGGAGCCTCTGTACCACATCTCCTCGCCCGAGGCGTGTCCTTCCCACAACTCCAGCACAGGTCCCCAGTCTCTCGCCGCTTCGCGCAGGAAGCCAACGGGCCGCGAGGCCGGGTCATGCTCGATACGCGCCCCGGAGCACACGTCGAGGCAGGTCCCGCAGTTCCGGCAGCGGGTACCACTGACCAACGGCCGGATACCCTCATCAAGCACATCCCACAAGGTGATGGCTTGCTGCGGACACACGTAGGCACATGCACCGCACCCATGGCACATGCGATTCCGGGCAACGTCTTCGGCATTCCGGATCGCCATCAATGCGATCAGCTCCTCATGCGAACCACGTTGCACCCACGCCCGCTGCCCGTTAGCAGGGGGTGCAGGAGCGCCTCGGCATCGAGAGGGCGCGTGAAGAGAGCCATGTCGTCTGCGATCGCTTCGACCGTCATCCACCACCACCGGCTTTGCCGGACCCGCTCGCAGACCGGTTCATCGAATCGTCTGCGAATCACCCTAGCTGGATTCCCTGCCACAACCGTGAACTCCGGCACATCCTTGGTGACAACTGATCCAGCGCCGACAATAGCTCCGAGCCCAATAGACACACAACGCGGCAGGATGATGGCACCATACCCAACCCAAACGTCGTGCCCGATCTCAAGTGGCGCAGTCCCAACAGTATCGGCGTCCAAGAACCCGCAGGAGTCGTTGTAGAAGAAGGGATGCGTCGAGAGCCGTTCGTAGGGGTGGTTCCGCCGAAAGACCTGCACGTGGCTGGCAATTGAGCAGTAGCGACCGATCGTAACCCCTGCAGGGAAGTGGCCTGGGAACAGGCACGCCCCGTAGCTGTAGGCCCCGACCCGCACCCCGTGGTACTTCGCGAGGATTTGCCTGAGAGCCGCCGAGTACCAGGCCCCCCCCTCCTGGCGCTGCGCTATCTTCTGTATCCATCTCTTGACCCGCGGCCCGCCGAGCCCATACAGGCGAACCAGCAGCGGGCCGAATCGGCTATGCCTAAGCCCCGGTTCGCGCTTGGTCCAGTCGGTAGAAGCGGGACTGCTCATGTCGGCGGGATCCGCAGACTCCGCCCGTTTGAACCACGGCGCGCCCGGAGTGCTCCCAGATGGGCCATCATCGCGACGGAACGGTGAAGCCCGAACACTCCACAGGCGCCCCACCGGTCTCCGTGCTAAGTCCGGCGACCTCAATTGAATGAGCGGCGGCCATTCCCATGTCCGGACTCCGGTGCAGTGCAGGACAAGGCATTTCCTGGCTCACAAAGACGTTAGGCTCAAACGCCTCGCCAAAGGTAACGCGAAGATGCGCAACTGCCTTCGAAGCTCCGGAGAAACCGAGAGCAGAACGGCAGACGAGGCACCCAAGAGGACAATCAATATGCGTGACGCGGTCAGTAAGCTGGACGGTGCTAGCCCGGACCTGGCGATGCCGGCACAGAACGCTAGGCCGCCGAACAGCACGGCCGCTGGGGATGCCGCAGCACGGATGGGAAGCCCGTGCCGCCACCGCACACACATGACCGACGCGCTGAGTGCTACTAGCTCGCCAACGACTCCGGCGATCGCGATCCACACGAGCGGAGCCTTCGCGAGCGCGGCAACCAGCGCAAGCAGCAGTCCCGACTGTCGGAACACATTGGCCATCAGAGAGTTGCGCGTGTCCCCCAGAGCCATCGCTGCGGTCGTCGGGGCCGCCCGGAGAAGGCGTATGGACTGTGCAGCGGCAAGCCAACCGACCACCGTCCCGGCCAGTGCGTATTTCGCCCCATACACCAGCGCGATCAGCGCGGGCCCCAGGATGAAGAACAGGGCGCCCAGCATGAGGCCCGCTGCTGCCGCACACTGCGCGTAGAGCCGGTAGAGGGACTCGAAGCGCTCCCGACTCTCTTGGAACCCTGAGAAAACGGGCAGCAGGAGTTGCGACGTGATGCCCATCACCATCCCGCATGGCATCATGGCGAGCCCAATGGCCACGGAGTAGAGGCCTAGTTCGGCCTTCGTGTAGGCACGGGCGAGCACAATGCGATCGCCCTGCATGACAGCGAACATCAGCAGGCTGTTCAGCAGCAGCGGCCAGCCGAAGCCGAAGGCCCGGCGAACCACAGTCCACTCCCAACCGAGGCGGAAGGGGCGCTCTGCGAGCATGTGCGAGAGAAGCGTGGACAGCCCCGTCTGGATGATCGCCAGCCACACGAAGGCCGAGTAGTCGCGCACGTAGGCGACAATGGGCCAGGCAAGGGCAGTCGTCACTACCGTCGGCACCAGGTCGCTTACAATCGCCGGGCCAAAACGAAGCGCGCGCTTGAACCGAGTCATGTCTCGGTGGTGGAAGCCGCTCAAGACGGACACGATCGCCAGCAGTCTGAACGCCCACGTGGCCTCGGGCACGCGGAACATGGTTGCCACAGGGCTGGCCAGCGCAAAGATCACGATGGCGATCAGGAGCGAGCGAGCGGTCATCATCGTCTGGATCGTCGCGCCGAACCGCTCGCTGTCGCCGTCTGGGGCCTGGATCAGCAACTGCTGGAACCCCAACTCGCTGATCGTGGCCAGGAAGCCTGTCGTGATCCAGAACGTGGCCGCCACGCCGAAGTCCTCTGGCGCGAGGATTCGCGCGACGATCACGTTGCGGGCAAAGCGCAAGACTTCGTGAACGACATGGTGAGCACCCAGGAGCGCTCCGCCTCCGAAGATCCGCCTGCGCAGACTCATCCGCACCTCACATTCGTGCCCCTCGCCAGGCCAACCATCCGCGCCAGGCACAGGAGCACAGCCTGCCGGTAGCGCCCCGACGTCACCTTGCACTTGAATCCGGGGGGATCGGCCACGTAGGGATCGCCTGTGGCCGCCGCACGCTCGACGGCCTGCCAGTCGAGGTCGCCTCTCTCCCTGACATGGCGGACGAGATGGTCGAGCAGGCTGAAGCAGCCCTTGTCGGCCTGGCTGGTGAAATAGTGGAAAATGCGGGCTCGGCGCACGGGGTAGACCGTGCTCCGCACCGCACAGTTGAACGCGTGCGGCATCGCCTTCACCTTCAGGCCGACCTCATCAACTGCGCTGTTCAGCGACGGCTGGTCGAGCATGCAGTTCGCCTCGGCGACACAGCGCCGCCACCGCCGGTTCCACTCTTCCGCGAATCGGTGTGTCTCCGGCCGATCCGCCATGAACAGCACCCCGCCGTTGAAGTAGTGCTTGGGAGGGTACTGCCACTGCAGGTGCCGATAGAGGTCCCGCACCCACCTGGGCCGGCGAAGGCCGAGGAGTTGCTCGGTGTAGTCCTGCACGGCAGCCAGCGGCGCGCCGTGCTCGAAGAGTTCGTCGAATCGCCCGATGGGCAGTGTGTCAGAATCCAGATACAGCAGATCGCCCTCGACGTGACCCCTCATCGTCGTCTTCAGCACGCGGCTTCTGCTCGTGGGGTTCTCCATCCCGGTCGCGATGCGCACCACATCACATGCGATGTCCAATACACGGTCGCGACACGAATGCAGCGCCGGCTCGGTAAGTTCATCCACTACCAGCGTGATCCTCGCCTCTGGGTGGATCCATCGCACGAGCGATGCAGATACGAACGTCTGCTGGCTGTAGAGGTCATCGCCGCGACTGGTCAGGGCGTAGCAGATATCCATTCGCATGGTGTCGCAAAGGTCTGTGGAAGCCGTGTCTAGGAGCAGGCGCGGTTCCTGCTCTATAGCTCAAGGCCGCCATTAGGATCTCTCGGGTGCGCGCAGGTGCTGCCCGGTCAGTCATCTTGGCGCAACTGGGTATGTAACCTGCCTCTTATCACTCGAGCTGGCACTCCGGCCACTGTGGCTCCGTCTGGGACATCATGGGTCACAACGGCATTTGCGCCGACGACAGCGTTAGAGCCCACCCGCACAGGGCCGATGATCACGGCGCCGGCGCCGACAGAGACGTTATCGCCCAGAATGGGCTGCGTACGGCCGTCAGGCGCTTCCTTGCCATAGTTGGCGCCGAGCGTCGTGTTCTGTCGCAAATCACAATGCGACCCGATCACTGTGCTACGCCCTATGACCAAGCCGATGGTGTGAGGAATCATCAGGCCGGGACCGATCTCAGCTTGTGAGCCGATCTCACACAGGCATAGGTGCCTGATGAGCCTCTCGCAAAGCCCCGCGACGATACTCAGGCGCCTCTTGCGGAACCAGTTTCCCGCGCGATATAGCGCGGTTGCTCGGAAACCTGCATGGCGAAGGAACAGGATGAACAACGCGACAATGCCACCCCTTCCTGGTCTGTACCTCTTGTAGTCCTGTCGCAGTGCCGCGAGCATCCCGTGCGGGTTCATAGATCAGCGCCGGTGCGGAAAGCTAGGTTCGACACTGAACCGTTCAACCGAGTGGTTTGGTCCTGTCGGCGACGGAGGCCGTTCTGGGAGAATGCGGAGGAAAGCGGCGGGACGAAACAGTCCGTGACCGTTAGGGCCCCCCAACGATTCTGGTTCACTTCCCCTCAATGGCCTTCAGTTGCGGCTTACTCAGCAATTCCTGTTCCGCCTGCTGGCCCATGTGCAGCTTTCAGCCGCGAATAGGCGGAGTCAGCCGCGAGGAACCAGACATTCAGGTCGCCTCGAGCCCATCCCTCACTGCCGCTGGCGATCCCGCACGTCGTGCGACGGTCTCTCGCACAATGCCCATAAACCTCTGGGCAAATGCCTCGCACGAAAAGCATGTAAGTGCTCGATCACGCGCGGCCTGCCCCATGCTCATCCAACGCTCTCTGTCTGCGATCACGCGCCGGAGCCCGCAGGCAAAGGACTCGACAGAGGCATCTGGCGCGTGCCAACCCGTGATGCCGTCGATGACGGTCTCAGCCGGCCCCCCTCTGGCATGCACGAGTTGTGGGCGCCCCATCATCATCCCCTCGACCACGGAGAGCCCAAAGCCCTCAGCCCCAATATAGCAGCTAGCACCAACATCCACGGCGAGCCAGTAACGCTCGGGATCACTGACATCGCCCGCAACGTGTAGCCGCCCAGCAGCGCGCGCCTGAGCCGCGGCGCGTTGCATCGAGGTGAGTGCTTCCGGCACCCATGTCCTGCCAACCAACAGCAGGTGAACGTTCCCTGCCTCATTCCCAAGGGAGAGGATCGCTTGGAACACTCGGCCCTGCCCCTTCTTCCAGCTGATCGACGCAAAAACGCCGATGACCACTGCGTCGCCGGGGATTCCCAGATCCCGCCTTGAGACGGGCCGAACGCGGTGGGGGTCAAACACCGTCGAGTCCGCGCCCAGATGAACCACCTTGGGTCGCACGGGCCACTGCCCAAGAGTCGAGGCTGTGTGGGCGCTGTTGGCCATCGAGGCTACGTTGTAACGGTAGCACTGCCACTGGTAGAGCTTGGCTGAGAGGCGTAGTCCAGTCTCGTTGAATGCGCTGGGCGAGTGCCAGAAGCAGGGAACACCGAGTCTTGCTGCAGCACGGCTGGCTACAGGCAAGAGGCCAGGCCAGCGAACGTAGATTGCGTCACAGCCCTGTGCCAGGAGCAAAGCGGCCAGCTCCGCGCCGCCGCGGCGGGCAAGCCTATGGCGCAACATGAACTTCCTCAGGCGGCCTACTGTGCCACCGTCCAGTAGGAAAGGCCATTGTGCGCCTATGGCCCCCATGCACTGGACGGCCACACCACGTTCCCTGAGGGCACTCGCCATCGGCCCATCGACCATCGCGACAACTGAGACGGGCCACCCATAAGCTTGTAGACCCTTATGCAGAGACAGATACGCTGAGCGCATTCCATAGCTCTCATCGCCACAGATTAGCCACGAGACTCTGTGAACGCGGTTCTGGTTCGCGTTGTCCATGGGAGGCTCCCGTTCCCTTGTAGCCAACCAAGATGCTATCTTGTCCTAAGCCAGCCCCTGGCCGCAACCAAAGGCAAATCCCAAGTTAGGCACACTGGAACACAAAGGTAGCTTGCCTGGGTTTGTTTTCCTCTTCCTTCGCGGTCCGATGGCGGGATATGCCAGGAAGCCACGACTTACTGAATCGATCGGAAGAACGATCGATTCAACTAGGTGTGTCCGACCTGGGTTGTTCCGATCCGCAACATGAGCGCAAAGCGCGCACATGTTACGCTGGAAGAGTCTATCTGAGCGGATCCCCGCCATATCATTGACAACAACTCTCATAGGCGAGAGCGCAGCAACGTGGCTTGATCAACATCCACCCAGCACTGTTGTATCTCGGCTGTGCAAGCCGGCGCATGGTTCCCTCGAGACGGACGGTTTGGCCCCCGCCCAGTGAGCCAAACCGGCAACTGCGACAGCCGCCGGAACTCCCTCGGGGCTCATCGCCGATCGGCCCGGTCGGCGAGCGTCCGCTCGACTACCGCAATGTACCTGGTCGTGAAGGCATCAATGGAGAAGTTGCGCAGCGCATCCTGCCTCGCCTGCGCGCCCATCTGCGGCCACTCTTCGCGGGTCGCCAATGCCCTTCGGAGGCCCTGGACGAAGGCGGGGACAGTGGGTTCGGGCACGTGCCAGCCGGTGACACCGTCGATCACGGTCTCGGCCGGCCCCCCCAAGGCGTGCACGAGCACTGGCTTGCCCATCATCATGGCCTCAACGACTGACAGGCCGAAGCCCTCCACGCCCAGGAAGGCGTTCACTGCTACGTCGACCGCGGCGTAATACCGTTCTGTGTCTTCGACGTGGCCCAGCAAGTGCAGACGGCCACTCATGTTGTGCTCCGCCGCAATCTGCCGCAGATGTTCTGCATAGGGTCCGTGGGTGGGGTCGCCGACGATCAGAAGGTGTAGCTCAGGCCCGGTGGTCTGAACGGACGCGATCGCCTTGAGCACGCGATCCTGCCCCTTCTCCGGAAGGACTCTGCCGAACATTCCGAACACAAGCGCATCCTGCGGAATACCGAGATCGCCGCGTCTTACAGGCGAGACGCGATCCGGGTCAAAACGGTGGGCATCCACCCCGAGATGCAGCACCTTGGGCTTCACCCAGAGGCCACCCAGCGTAGCCGCGGTAGCTCGGCTGTTCGCGAGCGGCAGGATCCGGTATTGCCGACACTGCCACTGGTAGAACAGAGCAACGACCGGAGCCCCGAACAGCTTGCTGTCTCGGATGACGGTCGGCAGGTGCCACAAGCACGGCACGCCCAGACTCGCGGCAACCTGGCCGGCCACGGTTACCAGGTCGGGCCAGGGGATGTGTATTCCATCCGGATGCATTGGCCGCAGCACAGCCGCGATTGAGGTGCTCACCTTCCGGGTCTGACGCTGATGAACCGCGAAATGCAGGACCTTGCGCCAGATGCCGCCATCGGGTCGAGAGGCGAGGTTCTGCTCGACATAGTACACACCGCAGCCCAGGCGCTCGGAGGCGCTTGCCGTATCGCCACGGCGAAGCGAGACAACCGGGGTGCACCACCCGAGCTCTCGAAGTCCCTGAAGCAGCGAGAGCGTTCCCTGGCGCACGCCATAGCTTTCGTCACCTCGGATGATCCATGCGATGGTCCGGTGCGGGTGCTCGGGCGCGCCTCGTCCCACGACCGCAGCGGCGCATGCGTCTGTCGCGCAACGGCTCATCGGGTCAGTGCCCCATCAGGAGTGCTGGTACTTGCAGTCACCAGGCACCCCGGATCCATCCACGCCGGAGGGCGTGATTCGCGACAAGCAGCACAGGCAAGTCGAACAGGAAAGCGCCAAATGCCAGCGGGAGGCGCGCCATCCTCTTGAGAGGGCTGCTATGCCAGAGCCGGTGAAATCGGCCGAAGAGCAGGTGGCTGCTGATTAGCCAGTGTCCCCCACGTTCCGATGCCCGCTTCCTGACGACTTCGAGCGGCCAGTCAGGGTTGGACGCATTCTGCTCACGAATCCATCGGGCGATTCCGCCTGGATGGCCCGCGCGCGGTGCCAACTCGCTATACAGTATCGTGTTGAGCGCTGTCCCCATGGCAAGGCGCCGTTCGTGGCGGAAGAACTGGCCCAGGGTGGCGCAGGACTCAAAGATGAGCGAGGATTCCGTGTCGCGGATGATGCGACCGAGGTCCTCAGGCGATCGGAACTGGTCGGTCAGAATCATGGCTCGCAGGAAGCCATCTTCGCCGAGGAGGTGCGGAGGCAGCCAGATCTCTCTGAGTGCCCGTGCCCGCGCACAGTAGAGCCCCCCTGCGAGCCGGCATGGGGCCTCGTCATTCATCCGGCTGATCGCAAGTGAGAGCCGGTCGAACAGGGTTTTCCTGGGCTTCAGGGCTATGTGCTTGACAAGGTGAGGAGTGGATACTTGAGCGCTTGGAGACCGCTCGAGCGCCTGAATCAGGCTTAGGAACGCACTCGATTCCCGGGGTTGAACGTCGGCGTCCATCAGGAAGATGTAGTCGGCCGCCGGGTCCGAGAACTCGTGGACGTAGTAGTTCCAGGCGTTGGCCTTCCCTGCCTCAGGGAGTTCGCGGACGGAGCACTTCACCGGCTGACCGTTCAGATGCGCGGAATGACGAGTAAGTGCCTCTCTGGCGATCCTGGCCGTGCCGTCGGTGCAGCCGTTGGGCACACAGATCACCTCGACCGCCTGGAAGCCGCCGTCGGGGTCCGTGAAGAGCGTCTGGCGGAACAGCGCGGCGATGGTGTCGCCGATCGACGCCGCTTCATTGTAGGCCAGGATGCCAATGCTCACGCGCATAGATTACCCTGCGAATGGCGAGCCGGGCGGAGGCAGGGTGGCTGTAATTCCGGCGGAAGGCCTGCCGGTGTCGGCTGCGTGCGTGGTGGCTTGTCTTGCGTCGGGGTGGCCGTACATGTTCTCGTAGTATTTGCGGAACTCGCCCGACTTGATGCGGCTCCACCAGGCGGGGTTCTCGACGTACCAGCGGACCGTGCGCTGCATGGCAGAAGAGAAGCTCTCCTTGGGCGCCCAGCCGAGGCGCTCTTGGATCTTCGCGGTCTCCACCGCATGGCGGCGGACGTGGCCGAGGCGGTCGGGGACGTGCTGGAGGAGGTCCTTCGGCTTCTCGAGGATGCTCAGAATCAGGTCGGCGATCTCGAGGACGTTGTGCTCCTCGTTGGCTCCCACGTTGAAGACTTCACCTTCGACGCCATCGGCGTGGAGCAGGAGGTCGAGGACGCGGCAGTGGTCTTCGACGTGGATCCAGTCGCGCGTGTTTCTGCCGTGGCCGTAGACGGGGAGGCTCTTGCCTTCCAGGGCGTTCGTGACGAAGAGCGGAACGAGCTTCTCGGGGTGCTGGTACGGCCCGAAGTTGTTGGTGCAGCGCGTGATGACGACGGGCAGGTTGTAGGTGCAGAAGTAGGAGAAGGCGAGGCGGTCGGCCCCGGCTTTGCTTGCGGCGTAGGGGCTGCGCGGCATCAGCGGGTCGTCTTCCCGGGACGGGCGCTCCCCGCAGTCGCCGTAGACCTCGTCGGTCGAGATGTGGACGAAGCGTCGTATGCCGTTGGCCCGCGCGGCCTCCAGGAGCACGGACGTGCCGTAGACGTCCGTTTGGACGAAGGAGCCGGCCTCGACGATGGACCGGTCGACGTGGGTTTCGGCGGCGAAGTGGACGACGGCATCTGCCCCCTGCATCGCCTCCGCCACGGAGTGCGCGTCGCAGATGTCCCCCCGCTCGAACCGGTAGTTGGGGAGTGCCTCGAGGCCTTCGAGGTTCTCCAGGTTTCCCGCGTAGGTCAGCTTGTCGAGCACAACGCATTCGTAGGACGGGTGTTCGCGCAGCAGGTGGTGGACGAAGTTGCTGCCGATAAAGCCTGCCCCACCGGTGACCAGGACTCTCACTCCCAATCCCCCTTCGCGCCTACTTGTTCTTCAGTGCCCAGGTGTACGGGATGCTGTTTTCGAATGGATCCAGCCGGTACTCATCAGGCTCGGCGGGGCTGTAAGGCTCCGTGGGACAGTTGATAAGATAGGCCTGCTCGGTGCCGATGCCCTTCATGCCGTGGTAGACCCCCGGCGGGATGGCAACGAGAAGAGGGTTGTCTTCGCCGAGGAAGAACTCGTTGACCTCTCCCCGCGTCGAAGAGCCCTCGCGGTCGTCGTAGAGGACGACCTTCATCATGCCTCTGACCACGCAGAAGTGGTCAGTCTGTCTCTTGTGGTAGTGCCAGGCCTTGACAACGCCCGGGTAGGCGGTGGTGAGGTACACCTGGCCGAACTTGCGGAAGAGGGGGTCGTCGCAGCGCAGGATTTCCATGAGCTTACCCCGCTCGTCGGCTATCGGCCTGAGTTTCTTGACCTGGACACCATCAATCATGTCAGTGGACCTCTCCGGTGACCTCGGCGAGACAGGGCGGAACCTCCTGGGGGGCGCATCGTCTGCGGGCCAGGCACTCCGCAAGAGCCGCCTGCCACGAGCGCATCCAGTGACCTACACGGCGCGTGAGGCGTTCGGTCGAGAGGGCCGAGTAGGCTGGGCGTCGGGCAGGACGCCTGAACTGGTCAGAGGTGGTCGGCAGCAGCGCCGCCTGGGTGCCCGTCTGACGCAGGATTTCGCCAGCGAACTGGAACCACGAGCAAGGCCCATCATTGGCCACGTGGTAGACCCCCGGGACGCCTGATGCCAGGATGGCGTTGATGGCGTGGGCGAGGTCGAGCGTGTACGTCGGAGTGCCCACCTGATCCGTGACCACCTCCAGGTGCCCTCGCTCTCGAGCCAGCCGAAGGATCGTGTTGACGAAGTTCTTCCCATGGGGAGCAAACAGCCACGATGTGCGGATGATGTAGGACCCGCTGATGAGGGAAATTACCGCGTGTTCGCCGCCCAGCTTGGTCTCACCATAGACATTGATGGGATTGGGCCTGTCGCCCTCTGCGTACACAGTGCCCTTGGCTCCGTCGAAGACGTAATCGGTGCTGACGTATGCGATGCCCGCACGGACCTCCTTGGCAGCCATGGCCAGGTGCCAGGCCCCGGTGGTGTTGACACGCCGGGCCTCTTCTGAGCGGCTCTCCGCCCCATCAACGTCCGTGAACGCTGCCGCGTGCAGCACCAGGTCCGGGCGGACATTTCCGACCAGGGCGCGCACGGCGTCAAGATCGGTGATGTCCGCCTCGCTTCGATCGACGCCCGTGACACGATGCCTTGCGCTCAATACGGAGCACAGGTCTCGCCCCAGCATTCCCCTGGCGCCGGTGACTAGGATTCTCATGGGCGGCCTCGTTTCAGCGGATCTCGACTCGGCTGTGGTCGCCGACCATGACTCGGTACGCGCTGGGCCGCCCGTTGCTCTTGACGATGCACGCGTTCCTCCCTATCAGGCTGTCCTCGATCCGGCTCCCCACGTGCAGGATGGAACTGTCCGAGAGCACGATGCTATGCTCGATCTCACTCCCCTCCACACGACAACCCGATCCAATCGCCGTGAACGGACCAATGAACGAGTCGAAGATCTCCGTATTCTCCCCGATGATTAGCGGCCCCCGAAGGGTGCTACGAGCGATCCGAGCTCCGCTTTCGATGATCACTTTGCCGTGAATATCGGACACTTCATCTACGTGGCCGTGCATGGCGGGTTCCAGGCTGTCCAGGATCATCCGGTTCGCTTCGAGCATGTCTTCGAGCCTGCCCGTGTCCTTCCACCAGCCCTCGACGAGGTGTGCATCCACGCGAAGGCCATGCTCAATCAGGTGTTGGATGGCGTCCGTGATCTCCAGCTCATTCCTGCCAGAAGGCCGGATCGCCTTGCAGGCATCAAAGATACTGTGATCAAAAAGGTACACCCCGACCAGGGCGAGGTCGCTCTTCGGCTGCTTCGGCTTCTCAACCAGTCGAGTGACACGCCCGGAGGCGTCCAGCTCTGCGACACCGAATTGCTGTGGGTTTCTCACATGCGCAAGCAGGATGAGAGAGCTCGGCCGGTGGGTGAGGAAGTGGTGGACGAAGTTCGTGATGCCACCGAGGATCAGGTTGTCGCCGAGGTACATGACGAATGGCTCGTCACCCAGATACTCTTCGGCGCACAGGACGGCATGTGCGAGGCCAAGCGGGGCCTCTTGATGGATGTACTCGACGTGCAGACCCCATTGCGAGCCGTTCCCAACGGCGGACTCTATGTCGGCATGAGTATCCCCAACGACGATACCGACCTCGGCGATCCCTGCGCGGTGCATCGCCTCCAGACCGAAGAAGAGCACCGGGCGGTTAGCGACGGGGATGAGTTGCTTGGCGCTCGTGTGGGTAAGTGGGCGGAGGCGCGTGCCTCGACCGCCGCTGAGGATGAGCCCTTTCATGGAGAGAGATCCTTTGCCCAAGTGCTAACTCTCCTGCATTCCTCGGATTTCACTGCACACTCCACCTGGCGCCCTTCTCCGAAGAGCCACGGCGAATTGTACCAGGCAACGCGTCCTGGGCCTCAGTGCTCCTCGGTCTGAGCAAGTCTAGCCAGGGTTCGCTCCGCCTCTTCCCGCTGGCTCTCGGTCAGAGGCGAATCCGGACCCGCCAGATGAAGAGCCCGGGTGAGCATCCCCTTGGCCGGCCCTGCTTTGCCCAGTTTGGCCAGAATCAATCCGAGTCGGCAGAGGGCCGGCGCGTGGTTGGGTCGGAGTTCAACGCACCGGTCAAACGCACGCTCTGCCTGTGCCAGGTCTCCGAGCCGGGAGCAGATCTCGCCCAGCGTGCCCTGGAACTCGGGGTTGTTCGGCTCAAGGGCGACTGCACGACGGGCAAGCGGGTGCGCCTCCTCGAGCCTCCCTGCCTGGCACAGCAGCCATGCGAGCTGGTTGGCTGCCAGCGAGTTGCGACCGTTGAGCAGGAGGGCCTTCCTATATAGGGCCTCCGCCTCGGAGACGTCCTTGCGCGCCACGGCCACCTCGGCCAGCAGGCGGGTGGCATGGCTCGAATCGGGCTGGGTGGCAAGACACTGCCGCACATAACGCTCTGCATTGCTCAGGTCTCGGGGACTCCGATTGCGCGCAAGGAGCATCTCGGCGCGCAGTAGAGCCAGAGCCGGGTTCTTCCCGTCGTCCGCCTCCCGCATGGCCTGGTCGAGAAGACTGTCTGTCTCATCGTAGCGCTTCTGCTCCTCGAGGAAACGAGCGAGCGATTCGACGGACTCGCGACTGTTCCCGCTGACTCTGCACGCTTCGCGGAGACGGACCTCGGCCTCGGCAGCTCGGTTGGCCTTGTGGAGGTACCAGGCCAGGTTGACGCAAAGGGCGGCCCTCCGCTGAGAGCCGCCCGACTCCGAGGCCACGAGCGCCTTCTCCAGGAGCTCAACGGAGGCCGCCGCGCCGGTCTCGGCATGGGCAAGCTCCGCGAAGGCCAGCGTGCACCGGAGGTCGGTGGGATTCAGCCGTGAGGCTCGCTCGAGGATCGCGCGGGCCTCCGCGAACTGCCTGTTATGTCTCAGGAGGCGCGCATGCTGAAGGAGGATGGGGACGGAGTTCGGCTCGTAGGAAGCGGCACGACTGGCTGCATCGGATGCGCGACGCAGGTCGCCCTCCGATTCGTAGATCGAGCTGAGCAGGGAATACGGCTGGGCCATCCTGGGTGCAAGCGTAATCGCCCTGTTGCAGAGCTCCTTGGCGAGGCTTCGAGTGTCGGGGTCGAGTTCCGCGATGCGGGCTTTCAGGAGGCACGCATGCGGGTCCTCGGGCGCCTCGTCGAGGAGGGCGCTGGCCAGCTTGGCGGCCTCCTGGATGTGCGCCTCGGTGGCGGAACGGAGGAGCCTCTCAACCAAGAGCCTGCGTGCAGCCGAACCCGGTGGCTCCAGGGCTGCCGCGCGGCGGTGCCAACCGAGCGCACCGTCAGAGTCTCCTTGCTCCGCGCACACGACAGCGAGGTTGGTCAGCACGGACTTGCGAGGAGCTAACGCCCCTGTGGGCGTGAGATCCAACGCCCGTTTCAGGTCGGCTATGGCACTCGCCGTGTTCCCGCAGAGGCGGTGGTGACGCGAGCGGGAGACGTACCCCATCGGCTTCTCCGGCTCGGCGGCAATCAGGCCATCGCACAGCTTCAGTGCCTCGTCGGCCCTCTTGGTTCGGTTCAGAAGGCCCACCAGCCTGTCCAGAGCTCCGGCGTCCTTGGGGTTGGCGGCGAGGGCCGTCCTGAGCAGTTTCTCTGCCCGGTCGTGCTCCTGCCTGGCACCATACAGGTCGGCCAGTGTCACCAGGATCGCGGCGTTCTGTGGCTCGCGCGCGAGCCTGTCTTCCAGGAGGCCCACAGCGCCCCCGAGGTCGTTCTGGCGCCGGAACTGGTCGAGTCGAAGCTCCAGCAGGGTGGGCGAGGGACTGTCCAGCCTGGCCAGGCGGTCGAGGATGACAGCCGCCTCGTCGTGGCGTTCCGTCTCGCTCAGGGAGCGCACGAGGGGCAGTCCCGCCCGTAGCGCGCTCGGGTTCGCCTTGAAGGCGGACTGGTAGCAGTCCACGGCTTCAGCCACTCTGCCCTGAAGCTTGCGAATATCGCCCAGGATCGCCCAAGCACGCCATGTCGGGCTCCGCCTGAGCAGCGCCTCAATCTGCTCGGCGACCTCGACGAGCTTCCCGTGACCTGTGTCGGGCTTCCCGGTCGTCAGCTCGTATTCCGCTCGGAAGCACACGACATCGGGAGCATCCTGGCCCTCGAGATCCGACAGCTCATCGAGGAGTTCGGGGATCTGGTCAGGCATTCCCGCTTCGAACGCAAGGTCCACTGCCGCCTTGCGAGCGGCAATGCTCTTCGGGTCGCTCTGGGCGATTGCTCGCAGTTGCGCCATGGCCTTCTGTGGCTTGGCGCTGGTGATGTAGAGTGCAGCCAGTGCCCCTCGGATACGCGGCGCATCCGCCTGCGACGCCCTGGCCAGCATGTCCATGAGGCACTTCTCCCGAGCCTCGAAGCCGGCCTCAGGGCCCAGAAGAAGTGGCGTGAGCAGGCGCAACTCGACCACGTCACCATGCCGCTCCACGGCGGCCGCATACTCCTGCCTCGCCCTCGCAAGGTCGGGCGGCTTGAGGGAGGCGAAGAGGATGATCCGCGCGATGTGGAGTTCCAGGGCCTCCTTGGGGTCACTCACGTCGCGGCTGAGGACACGCTCGGCAAGGGGATGCTCCCCCGCGTCGAGATGGAGCTGGGCAAGCAAAATGATGGAATGGCTCGTTGGACGAACTGCGACAGCCGCCTCGGCCGTCTCGATGGCCCTCCGGAGGATCGCCTGCCGGTCCTTGGCGGCATGCGCGGATGCCCTCAGCACGCGTGCCAGCGTCAGCCAGGGGTCTGGATCACCGAGCCTCTGATCCTTGGCCAGCCTCACGGCTGCTTCAGCCTGCTCGCGCGCAGCATCGGGGTCGTTTGCCGCCAGGAGCGCCTTGGCGAAAGCCGCCTTGACCGCGGCTGAGTCAGGCCAGATTCCGGAGGCAGCGGCAAGAGTTTCGCGTGCGGCTCCCACCTCTCCCAGCCGGCCATAGCAGACACCGAGAGCAAGGTAGCACCTCCCGAGGAGCGACCATGCCTGGACAAGGTCGGCATACCTTCTTCCCACCACGAGATGAGCCTGCGCAAGCGGCGGGAAGGCGCGGATGCTCGCCTCCAGGCCGCGGGCCGCCCGCTCGAGCTGGCCGCGGGCCGCACAGTCGTCGCGTCCGTTCAGGGCGCGTTGGCCGTCCAGGAGAGCCAGCAGCGGGCTGGCAGGGGCGACCGTGCGCAATTGGTCGAGGGCGTGGTCGGCCTCCTTTGAACCGCCTTGTTCGAGAAGGATGTCGGCGATCCAGAAGAGCAGTTCGGCCTTCTTGTCTGCCACGGGCAAGAGGCCTTCGCGGAGGATACGCAGGGCCTCCTCCCTGTCGCCACTCCGCCGGGCGAGGCGCGCGAGGGCCACATACGAGATGGGATCGGAGGGGGCGGCTTGCTGAAGCTTCCCGTAGCACTCGCGGGCAAGGGCGAATTCATTCCCGCGCTCATAGGCGACCCCCGCCGCGGCAAGAGCTTCAGGCTCATTGGGGCCGACTTCCAAGGCTCGCGCGAGTTGTTTCCTGGCGGCCTCAGAGTCGCCCTGACCTGAGTAGAGACTATAGGCTTTCAGATGGACCGATGGCGAGGATCCATTTCTCGCGATCGCGAGTTCCACGTACTTACGCCACGCCTGGGATGCCCCATCCTTGCGAGCAAGGGCTTCGGCAATGACGAAGTAGGCGTCCTCTTCGGTGGGGTGCCGATCAAGGAGTCTCTCCAGGACTGCCTTCCCCTCATCAATCTGGTCGAGCCCGATCAGAGCCATCCCAAGGTATCGCTGGCCATCAACCCTGTCGGGGGCAACCTCGATCATCTGCTTGGAGAGCCTGGCAGCTTCGGCCCATTCATTGGGCGCATCTGGGGAGAACCGAATGCGCAGTCGCGCCGCGGCGAGCGATAGCTCTGCGGCACGCTTCAGGGCCTCGTAGTTTCTTGGGTTCAGCTTGATGACCTTTCGGTAGGTTTCCTGGAGGAGAGCGGCGCTGCCGGAGCTTCGGGTCCTCTCAAGGGCACGCGCATATCCCATGAGGGCCTTCTCATCATCGGGGTGGGTACCAAGGTAGATGCGGAAGAGGGGGACAGCCTCGTCGCACTCATTCTGAGCCACGAGTTCGCAGGCCTTCGCCAGGATACGGGCACTGGAATCCCGTGAGGCAAGCCGGCCGACACCCAGGGCCACCAGGCCGATGGCCAGGAGGGTTGCGATGGTCTTCAGCACGAGCCGCACATTGAGATGTCTGGCCATCGCGGAGGTCTCCGCCTACTCCGCCGTCTTCTCGAATTCGACGGTCGTGGTTCCGCCGGCGGCGATCTGGGCAACTTGAGTGTCCCGCCCTGCCCTTGCATAGCTGTGCAGGGCGGCGGCGGTAGCCGCGTATCCGTTGTGTTCCGGCCTGACGCCGACAAGAACTATGCCCAGCACCCTCGCCCCAAGGCGCCGGAGTGTCGCCAGACACTCGATCGCCGTTGCGCGTCGGCTGTTCGGTGCCCGCAGGGCACAGACGACCGCGTCCACCATAGGTGCGAGGATACGAGCATCCGCCAGCATCAACGGCGGGCCGTCCAGAATCACATAGTCGAACTGCTCGCCCAATTCGTCCAGGAGACACTGCATCGTTTGGGAGCCCAGCGCGCCCACCGTATCGTCAGGCTGGGAGCCCGCGGGCAGGATGCTCAGGCCCGGGATGGCCGTGCCCCGTATCACGTCGGAGACCCGCGTGCGTCTCCCAAGCACATCGCCAAGGCCAGGGGTGAGTGGCGCTCCGAGGAGCGGCGCGGCATCGGGCTTGCGGAAGCTGGTATCCACCAGAATCACCCTCTTGCCCACGCTGGTGACACAGGCCGCGACATTGACCGCGAGGGTCGTTCGGCCATCGCCTGGCGCCGCCCCGGTCACAAGCACCGTCCGCACGGCGTGCCCTGCCGATGGGGAGAGGAGGTTGACTACCAGGTTGCGTACTTCTTCTGCGACCAGCCGGGGCGCCGCCACCCCAGGCCCACATAGCAGCGCGGGGCTTCCCGCCGTTCGAATCGCCTCGCCCCAGTGCGGAACGCACCCCAGAAGATCCACGCCAGCGACCCTTTTGAGATCCTCGGGACAGCGTATTCTGTCATCCTGTCGGTCCAACAGGAGCATCGCTAGCAGCGCGAGGCCGGCGGCGCCAAGGAGGCCCACGACGCCGTACTTGATCCTCTTTGGCATGTACGGCTCAGGAAACTTGGGGTCGGTCGCCATGGAGACGACGCTGACGTACCCTGGCGCACCAGCCTCCACCTCCAACTCGTGCAGCCGCTGTTCGACGCCCAGGAGCGACTGGCGGGTCCGGGCGAGGTCCTCCTCCAGGGTCTTCAGCTCGGCGGCCTTTCGCTCGGCAGCCACGCGTTGTTCCGCCTGCTTGGCGATCATGCTGCGCAGCGCAGTCTCGCTCGTCGCGTTTGCAGCGAGATCGGCCTCCAGTTCCTTGAGGCGGCGGGCCATCTGAGTTCGTGCTTCCTCCCTGAGTCGAGCGATGGCTGCCGTGCGGGCGAGTTCTCGGCGTTCTCGCAGTTGGCCTTCGATAGCGGCCAGTTGTTGACGCAGTTCCTGAGCCCGCCGGCCGGCGTCGACCTTGACCTCTCCGATGATTCGGTTCTTGACCTCCGGTTCCAGGGCCGCCAGCCGCTCCCTCGCCGCTGACAGCAGCTTCCGGGCTCTCGGCAGCGCGCGCTCGCAGAACGGCTTGAGCTGTTCTTCGACCAACCGAAGCTGGTCGCGCACTTCTCTTTGCCGTTGCTGGCTCTCTTGTTTGAGCTCTTGGATCACCTCGTCTCTCAGCTCCGCCTCGGTCTTGGCCAGACGGGTGCGAAGGCCCTCGAGTGCGGCGGAGGCGTTCATGAGCCCAGGGTGCGTGTCCCGCAGCGTCTCCGCCTTTGCCGCCAGGTCAACCTCCTTGCGCATGAGTTCGCTCTTCAGCGCCAGGATCTGGGGGCGTCTGTCCAGGCGCTCGCGGATCATGGCCGCCGAGGGCTCGTCGCCGGTCGCGCGCAGCAGGAGGCTCTCGCGCTGCAACTGGATGGCGAGTTCGGCGAGTTTCCTCCCCTCGGAATCGTCCGCGAGCAACTCGGCAAGGATCGCGGGGGTGCTTTCCTGGTCGCCGCCGTCAGACCCCACCTTCGGCCCGCCGGAGAGCTGCACCACGTGGACTTCTCTGCGAGCGATCTCCTGCTTGAGTGCCGTGAGTTGCAGTTCCGCGTTCAGGCGCGCCTGCACCGTGGACACCAGCGGGCTTCCTGCCTCGGAATCCGCCAGGGCGATCTCACGGCGCAATTGGCCCGCCAGCGCCATCAACGGCTCCACCTCCGGTTCCCTGTCCACGGCGGCATCCAGCACGGCAGCGGGAATCTCCAGGTCAGCGGCGGACAGGCCGGCGCGGAGCGCCTCGACCTTTGCCTGCAACGATGCCTGTTCCTTGCGCACACTCACCAGCGCCTCGTGCGTCACGCTCATCGGGTCTCGGATGAGGGCTCCCGAACTCGCATCGGGGTTGCCCGCGATGGCGGCTCGCGACTGCGCGAGGGCCGCCATTTTCGTCTCAGCATCGAGAGCCAGCTTCTTCTTCTCCGCCTCGAGAAGCTGGCACTTCCTGTTCTGCGAGGAGCTGTCTGCCTCCTCAATGAACGCCATGTACGTTCGCACGATTGTGTTGGCCACAGCCGCCAACCCCTGAGGTTTATCGCCACGCACTTTCACGGAGAGGTACTGTGTGTTCGGGATCCTGGTGACCTCGAGCGCGTCCCGAAGCGCCTGAGTGAGGTCCTCCGCACCGGCCAGGATGTGCGAACCGCTCACGGTCGGCTCTTTGAGGCACCGGGTAAGCAGATCGGTGCTCGTCAGGGTAACCACCTGGGTGTTGAAGAATGTCGTGAAGGTCGCGCCCGCGGCGCTGTCTTCCGTGCGGTAGAGGACCTTCGGCCGCACGGCATTCACCTGCACGATCGCCTCGGCCTCGTACCGCGGCTGGAAGCGGAGGCATGCCCATGCCACAAAGGTCGGCGCGAGAAGCACAAAGACAAGGAGTCCGACCGACCACCGCTGGCGCAGGACGCGTCGGAGATCCAACCCGTGGGCCATCGGAGCCTCGTGGAACGTCACGGCCGCGTCGTGCGGGACGATGGGGTACTGCTGAGGTTCCATTGCAGTGCTACTCCTGGCGATGGCCGGGGTCATCGCTCAAGGGGTCGGGCAGATGCGCATCCAGAGCCGGAAGCAGGTCGCTGAGGAACCGGCCGGCGGTCTGCGCAACTCGGTCCGTCGGCGGAGCACCTGGGAACGAGAGCATGACTCTGAGGAAGTACTGTCGTCTCGCATCCCGGATTGACCTGTGCGCCAGGGAGTCCACCTCATCGCGGTCGGGAGTCCATTGCCTCCCTGCGATGTAGCAGCTCACCACGGTGACACGGTCCAGCCCCTTGCGAAAACGGTAGATGCTCACGGGCCGCTTTCTGCTGTTGGCAACGCCTGCATCACCCACCATCTCTATGACCTTCGTTTCCTTCTGCCAGCCGAACGCGGGGTAGCAGACCTCGGGGTGGTGTCCCACCCGAGGGCGCGGCGTGCCGTAGTAGGCGAAGTAGGCCGCTACCAGCTCCCCTGTGTGGATGTGGCGGTACTGTCGATTGAGGTAGTCATCCGCCGCTGCTACTCTGGCCACTTCGGTCTCCATCGGGATGTCTTTCCCGGTCCAGCCGCGCAGCACCAACGGGAACTCCGCAAGCGGTCGCCGCAGCGGCGTCTTCGTGGCCAGAAGGCCGCTGACTCTCAAAGCGTCCCGCCTGTAGATTGCGTACGGCGCAATCAGCAGGCCGATGCACACGCCTGCTGCTCCGGCTCTGCTCAGGCGCAGCACCCGGCGCATTTCTGGCCTCCGGCACCCTAGGGTGCGACGTCTGGATCCACGAACAGCGAGCTGAGGAAGCGTTGCTCAAGCCACAGCAGGGTCAATGCCACTGGCATCATCAGCCATCCTGCGGCGTCGTGGATGCGACCAGGGGAGAACGCCGTCGGCCAGGTGTCCGACAACATCGCCGTGGCAACCACTCGCACTACGTTGATCGCAATGGCCAGCGGCACGGTGGAGGCCACCAGCACTATCCGCTCCCATCGCGGTCTGTCGCTGAGACAGACCATCGCTCCGCCCAGAGTCACAATGGCGAAGATCATCCGCAGGCCGCTGCAAGCCGCCGCAACTTCAAGGCTCTGAAGAGGGAGTCGGAGCACATTGCCTTCCCGGATCACGTCCCACCCCATGGCGCTGAGCACCGAGGCGGCACAGCGCGCCGCCATGCGTTGCAGCGGCAGGGTGACGGCCTCGGTGGCCCGGGTCGGGGGCGGGACCATCAGGAGAAGGAGTGTCAGCGGGCCGCGCAGATTTCTGAAGACCTCGCGCCCAGCAAGAAGGAGCACAGCTCCCCACACTGCAACGACGAGCGACAGCCGCTCCAGGCTTCCGTAGTAGTAGTGCAGCCCAGCCATCCGCATGGCGAAGGCGGCCAGGAGAAGCACCGCACCCGTCCACGAGGGCGACAGCCTGGTGCGGGCCAACACCTTGCGTCGGCTCCAACCCAAGTATAGGACAAAGGGCGCCACGAGAACGCCGTGCGAGAAGTCTTGATTCGTCATCCACCCCATCCACAGGTCGGCCACTACAGCGTGGTAGACCAGCAAGAGGACGAGCCCGCAGGCCAGCCACTCGCCCACCAGCCATGGCCCCACGCCGGCCGCCTCCACCCCGATGCCGCGTGCAGAGCGCGCGCCCTCGGCCTCACGCCGTCCCTTCAGGGATACAACATCCATCTGGCCAGCCATCTCTTGTCCCGTCGAGTACAGGGACGGCGATGAGAGGGGAAAAGCGAGAAGGGGGGCAGGCTCAGCCCGTGGCGCCGCACGGCTAGCCCACCCCCCTTCTACGCGGGGCGACCACTGCTGGGACCTCTGCGAGCGGCGCTTCGCCCGGGACCCAACAATGACCAGTCTGCCAGTTCACTGGAAGCTGAAGCAGCACGAGAACCGCTGCCTGAGCATTCAGATGCGTCGGAGCGTCCGAACAACCGTCTCCCAGATAATCCCGAGGTCCGTCAGGAACGACGCCTCCCGCACATACTGCGTGTCGTACTGGATCCATTGGTGGAAATCGCCTCCAGCACGATTCGTCCGCCTCAACTGCCACATCCCCGTGAGCCCCGGCCGCACGCTCAGCCGGGCCTCGCGCCAGGCAGGGCAGAACTGGTTCTCGTCGTCGGGCGATGGCCTCGGCCCCACGAGGCTCATGTGGCCCCACAACACGTTCCAGAACTGCGGCACCTCGTCGAGGTTCGTTCGCCTAAGGAACTTCCCCACCCGCGTCAACCGCTTGTCGTTCTCAATGAAGAACTGGGGCCCGTCTACCTCGTTCCTCAACTGACTGCGCATCGCCAGAGCGTTGGCCACCATCGAACGGAACTTGAGGCACCCGAACTCTCTGCCGCCCAAGGTCTGGCGGCGGTGCGTGAAAAACACAGGCCCCCGCGTCTCAAGCTTGATCGCGAGTGCGATGACAGGATAAAGCGGCAACGTGAGGGCCAGGCCCACGAGCGCCCCGGCAATGTCCACCATCCGCTTCCCGGCGTGATACAAGCATACGTGACATTGCCGGAGCGCCCGGCGCGATGGCAATACCACGGAGGAGAACCAGACCTTCGACTCCTTGGCCCGATACCGCCGGCAGCCGCTCCCGTTCGCCCAACTCAGCGACACCGCCTGCCTGGGGGCCAGCTCGGCTCCCTCCTCAATCACCGACCGCCATAGCTGACTTCCGCGCGGCACACGCACCCCGCTCGCCACCACGCTGCCTCCGACGAATGCATCCTCACCGATTATCGCCTCGTCTCCGATCACCACCGGCCCCACGATGTTGGCCCCCCTCCCCACATGGCTGTTCGCGCCCAGCAGGATCGGACCGCGGAGGCGACATCCTCGTTCCACCACAGCCCCCTCTTTGGCCCAGACACCATCCGAAGTCTGCCGAAGGCCCGTCGCGAAGGACTCTGCGTGGACCAGCGTCCTCGCCGTCAGAGCAAGGAAATCATCAACTGTCTCCACCAGGATGGGGTGACCCTGTGCTCGAGATGGCGCCTGGCGCGCGACCCCCTCCAGGAGCTCGATGTCGCGCCTCGCAAGGGCCTCCACCACCTCAGACCACACTTGGGGGCCACGTGATGGCACCACGAACATGGCCACACATCGCCCTCCCACCCCCGTCGCAGCCTTCGCGCCATAGCGACGAACGACGGAGTAGCCGGCCTCGGCCTCCCTGGGCTCGATGACCTCAGCGTAACTTACAGGCTTACCAGCTTCTACGAAGGTGCCCAGCCACGCTCCTGAACGCCTCTGCTTGCGCGCCGCGGCGAGCACGCTCTGCTCGGGCCAGAGGCGGAAGTCAGCAAGCACGACCACATCCCGCCTGCCAAAGGCCCCCTGCGCCAACGCACCCGGTCTGAGAAGGCTCCACTCGGAGGACCGGTTCGAGACGAGCGCGCTATCGCTCGGACATGGAATGCCGGCCCACAGGACGTCCTTTGCACCCAGTCGCCTGTACTGTGCCGCCACGCGGTTGAGATACGGCTCGCCAAGAAGCTCCGTCCGAGGTGAGACCCCGGGCGCAGCATCAGGGCCGGCGGATGGCCGAATGCACAGATCGTGGAGGACAACGATCATCTTGTGGAGAGTTCCTCACCGGCCGATGCCTCAGCCGAGGCCTGGCCGCGCCCCATTGCGCCCGTGCTGCGAAGCGCACGCCACAGGCCTGAGAGCGCCCCTCGCAACCCACCCCGCTTCTCCACCGCCCTGGCCACCATGCCCTGTGCCCGCACCAAGTAGCCCCGCTGATCGAACCCACGCGCCTCACCCACACGCAGGCTCGTATCAACCGCGACACTGTGTGACAATCGGGCCATCTCAGCGACCCGGAAACGATCGGTTACGATGCTCCTCTCGACGCTTGCACCCTCGCCGACCCGGCAGCCTGGCCACAGTATGCTGCTGCTAACGACGGCCCTTGTCCCGATTCCCACCCGCTCGCCTATCAGCGTAGGCCCGGCCACGACGGCCTCCGGCTCGATGACCGCACCCGATCCCACCACAACCGGCCCCACCAACACGGCCGATGATGCGACGTCCACGCCATCGGCCACCCACACTTGCCTCTCGACCTCCCTGAGGCCAGCAAAGTCCTCCAGTCCCAGTTCTCCATCCAGCAGTTCCTGTACCAGCGATGCATAGGAGCTCGCGTGGGCAACCACCCTGTGCCGGCCTCGGAACTGGGAGACCAACACGTCCGCGCCCGCGGCACGCAGCTTGGGGACTAACTGCTCCTTGAGATCGAAGTACCCGTGGGTCGGGATGCTATCCAGCACCTCTGCCTCGGCCACATAGACGCCTAGCGGCGCCAGAGGTACACCGCAGCCCTCGTGTTCGGTGCCGCTCTTCCGTCCCCACGCAGGCACCGCTGCAATCGTCATCGCCGCCCCTGCCGCCCTGTGCCTCTCGACCAGCTCCCTGATGCCGCCATCCAGAAAGAGCGACGACTCGACGACCAGGAAACTCCCGCCCCTGATGAAGCCCTCCGCGTCCCTGAGACACCCCGCCGCGCCTCGTGGCAGCTCATCATCGCTGAAGGCCAGCGATAGGAGATCAGGGGCACTTCTCAGGAAGTGCTCCCTGAGAACGCGCGTCTTGCCGTTCGCGCAGATGATTGCCTCGTCCACATCCGTGCTGTGCAGGGCGCGCAACAGCCTCCCCACAATCACATCCTGGATCAGTGGGAATAGGGCCTTGGGTCTCACGACCGACAAAGGGCACTTCGGCACCTCAGGCCCGCCCGCCAGAACCACAGCCTTCATTGTCCACCGCCCTCTCGCACCGTCTACGATCACCCGGCCCGCAAACGTTCAGAACAGCCCCCGGAATGCCCCCGGTACAAAGCGCTGCCCTGTCGGTTACATATCCCTATCCGATGTAACCTACGAGACGCACGATACTTACAGCATGGCGTCCGCCGGACAGCCTGCGCTGCCTCAGACGCACTCCACATCGGTCGCGCAGATCTCGGCGGAGATAGACCGATTGAGCAAGTCCACACTCACGACCAGGCGCAGAGCGGAGCGTTTCTTCACCAGGACCCCCTCAAGCCCCGTCAGCGGGCCGCTCTTCACCCTCACACGCGACCCGAGCTTCATGTAGGGGAATGGATCCACCCTGAGGTGGCTCTCGACCATCCTCCTGACCGCCTCTATCTGGCAGTCGGGAACGATGCTGTACTCTGTCGGAGTGGGACCAACAATCTGCACGACACCACGAACCGTCTTCACGACGTAGGCGTCAGACACTGGTATGCGCGCGAAGAGGTACCCAGGAAACGCTGGGATGTCCTTGGTCCCTCTGCGATCCCTGCGACGGCTGTCGAGGTGGAGCAGCGGAAGAAATGTCTCAACGCTCCGCGCGTCGAGATGGTCGCGCACCGTCTTTTCGTGGTGCGCGCGCGTCCACACGGCGAACCAACTTGGCTGCAACCCGACCCCTCCTCGTTCGGACCCATCCGCCAGGGTGACGGTCCAGCGCCCGAGTCGCTGGACCTGGCGGGTCCGCTGGCGTCACAGTATATGTCTGGTGCGTCGCCCTGTCAAGATTTTTTTTGGATTTTTCGGCCCTTCCTCCCAGTGCACTCGGCACGCGGCGCAGCCGGTGCAAGGAACCGGTGCTGCTCGCCCGCCACCCTGCGCAGAACTCGCTGGGGAAGCCCTACCCAACCTGGTCACGGCGGCTCCACCGGCAGGTCTGCCCCCGTAGAAAGAAGAATCGAAATAAAATCCCTTGACTCCACGTTCGCAAGAGATTATACTCTAGCGCACTCACTGGGCCGGCCAGGTCCGGCAGGTGCGGAGGGGTCCGAAATGCGCTACGGGCTGGCAACACTGAGCGCCGCGGTAATTGCAAGCGCCTCCGCAATGGTATTGCCGGTACCAGCCGAGGCCCAGACGTGCCCACCCATCGCGTCGGCGCCGCCCTCGGACGGTCTTGTCCCCTTCGACCTGCCCAGCCAGTTCTTCGGCGCAGACGCTGCTCCACCCTCTATGAGCGATCGCGTGCCCTTTGGCGAGGCGACCGACGCTGCGGCCCTGCCGCACCCTGTGACGATCCGGCTCGGTGGCCCGCCGGCCAGCTTATTCCTCATATTGCAGGGCGCGTTGTGCATCGGCTTCTTCCGCGGCCGGCGGCGGTTCGCTGCCCTCCTCCTTGCCGCTCTGGCCGCAGGACGGACCGGTATCGCCTCTCTGCCCAGAGCTCTCTCCAAGCCGAGGCATGCCAAGGCCGCTCCCTGTGAACAGGACACTGGCCAGAGTCACAGCGCTTCAGCACCCGCCACTGACTATGCCTCTCTACTCAAGCGCCTCGAGCGGCCGAGTGGGTGGGGCGTCCATCCTGCCACCGTGCATGCTATCACCGCAGCCCCAACGACACAGCAGCCAGCAACGCCTCCTGCCACTTCGGCCCATGGTTCGCCAACCGCCCTGCCTCTCAACTCGGCCGCCAGTCTGATTCGTCGCGTCGTCTTCGGCATCGAGACTTCAGATCGGGTCTCCCTTCCTGCCTCATTCCAATCCCCTCTCTTCGCTCGGCCCCCGCCTCTCGTCGCCTGACGGCTGTGTGTCGTATCTCACAGGTCTCAGGTTCGACAAGAAACGAGGACCACAATGAAGCGTGAAGTGTTCCTGGCATTCTGCCTCGTCGCAGCGGGCGCGATGGCCGCGTTCGCTGGGACGACCTCCTGGTATTCGCAGGAGCCACCAGGGCTCTCCAGCGACGACTATTACGATGGCTCACCCGACATCACCAAGCACCCGTGCGAAATCTTCGACATGAGACTCATCCAGCAGACCGATTCGCAAGGCAACCCGACCTCGACCTTCTCGTTCGACATCATCACCAACTTCGGCAGTCAACCATACCGGGCAAACTACGACACCAACAGCTACACCGACACGATCGGCGGCCATATCAAGATGGGTCAGGTGCCTGCCGGTGACCTGTACATTAACGTACGGTGGAAGGACCTTGTGGGCACCGAGGTCGAGAGACGATACGGCTTTGCCCTGGAGAACCGGACCTACAACGTTGATGGATGGTCCAAGTACTGGGTTGACAGAGTGAGTTCCAACCTCGGGATGACCCCTGCCGACGTGGTCGCCGGGACACTTTACGGCGGAGTGAAATTCGCCACCGGTACCTGGGAGGACTACGCCAACAACTTCGTCGAGCTACCCGAGATGTGGCGAGCCAGGTTGCTGGATGACCTCCAACTGTCAACCGGCCCCAAGTATGGGGCAACCCGCGACGATGACAACTCGTATCCCACGACCATCGTCAGCATGACCACTTCCTACACAGGCGGCTCATCTCAGTGGGTCCAAGTCGGTGCCGGCAACTGGAGCCGGGATTTCAAGAATGGATGGGGCGGTGACGGCTGGCGCGACAAGTACAATGCAGCGCAAGGCTACTGGACCGGCACGTTCACGTTGCCTTACTTCGACCCAGAGACCCAGTACATCGACGTCTGGTGGGCCATGGGCTGCGGTAATGACGGTGTGCTGGTCGCACCCAACCCCGACTCATTCGGCTACCAGATTCCCCTGCCGGGGTCACTGGTGCTCTGCGGCATCGGAGTTGGCTTCTCTGCGATTGTCGGCAAGCTTCGCCGGCGCTCAGGAGCGTAGGCGTCGCAAGGCCGAGACCGCTCCGGCCCATTTCACCGGCCCCGAGACGTGTCCTCGGGGCCGGTTCGTTTGGCGCCGCTGGTGCAGCCATATTGCCAGAGTCAGCCTCCGCACGACAGGTCACCGCTCGATCGCGCGAGTTCGCATTCAAGGAACCCAGCAGGACCATGTTGAGCAAGGGGAAAGTGCAACCGGCAACGCGCATGCGCCACGTGGCGCCCTGCTGCGGATTTTCCGGAGAAAACACTTGACTTTCTGTCCCCGTTGGATACATTTAGTCCAGTACACATGTGGCGCCTCCCGCAGCCACCAAGCATGCGTGGCGGGAGGGCTCAGCCTTCGGACAGGCCGGTGCCAACTGGGCGTCTGATGGCAGGCAGGAGCGTACCGATGCGACTGCGTCTCTTCTCCCTCGTTGCTGTGACAGCTCTGCTCGCGCGGTCGGCGACCGCACTTCCCGTTACGCTGTCCCTGGAGCCGGCGGGTACGGCCGGCGTGCAGGCAGGGGACATCGTGTCGCTCAACCTGTATGCCCGAAGCATTCCCCCAGGCCAGGGGGTCCTGGCCATCCAGACCTTCATTACGTTCGATCCCACACTCCTGAGCATCGTGGATGGACTCGGCAACGCCGTCTCCGCAATCACGCCCGGGCCGGGTTGGGACTTTGTGTTCGCGAACGACGTGGGGCCCGTTCCCGCGAAGAACCTGCTGCCGGGCGAGTTGTTCTTCTCTGCGGGGAGCTTTTCGGGGCTGGCCACGGATCTGCTTGTGGCCTCTTTCTCCGTGAAGGCGCTGGACAACTTTGTAGTCACCTCGCTGACACTGCCGAATCACGTGATAGACAGGCCGCCGTTTCTCTACCAGAACAGGGTCAGCGACTTGCTCAATCTCGACATAACCGGCGGTCTCGACGGGGCGTCCCTCTATGGCACTCAGGTGGTGGCAATCCCCGAGCCGTTGGGCGTATCGGTTCTGGGGCTGGGTCTGGGGATGCTCATTCGGCGGCGCAGGCCAAGGTGCTGAGTGGGCGGGACAGCGGTCAGCGGGCGGGGCGGCGGTCGGCCAGACTCTGGGGGCCACGCAGGTCGGCTTGCCTGGGTTCGAACTCCCGTGAACTGGCTCGACTGGAATCGTGCGAGGAGTTGTGAATTCGCGCATTCCTTACGAGGGGGCTCCCATGACAACAAGGCGCAGGCGCGGGGGTGCACGGGGGGGAATGACGCAGGGTGTAGCGCTGGCGCTTGTGATCCTGTCCACCGCTTCGGCGGACAGCACGCGCCGCATCTTCGTGACCCAGGATTTTGCGTCCCCAGAGATCACGCAAGCGGGTGACTACTGCCGGGTTACGGTGGCCGACTGCACACCCAGCGGCGATGCCGGCGGGCCTGTCTTGCCGGCTCGCACCACGGCCGTCCTTCTCCCGCCGGGGTATTCGGTGTCCGGCGTCAGTTGCCGGGCACTCGAGCCCGAGCGTTCCGTGGCGGTGACCTTGCCAGTGGATTTCATGCGGAGCCCGGTGCCCTTCGAGCAAGGGCGAGCGGCGGCGCTCGCAAGAGCGGGGAACGAGAGGCCCAACGCCAAGGTCTATGGCTCGGCGAAGTCGTATCCTGCCGAGCGTGTGCGGCTACTGTCCGTGCAGCGGATGCGGGGCCACGACATCGCCATCCTCAGCATTTCACCCGTTCAGTACATGCCCGCTAAGAACAGGCTGATGGCAGTGTCTCGGCTCCGGGTGCAGCTCGACCTCGCACGGACGGTGGAAAGGCAGAAGGGCAAGGGGCTCGGGGTGCGCCCTCTTCTCGCGGCGCCGGTGCCTGGAGCCCTCATCAGCAGCCCCGATGTCCTGGCGGAGTACGAGCAAGCGGGCTCGGCGCAGGGAACCGCTCCGTCCCCGTTCGGTGGGACATACGACTACCTGCTCATCACCAGCAACGACTTGCTGCCCTCGTTCGCTCCGCTCGTGGCCCACAAGGAGGCCAGGGGTGTCAGAGTCAGGACGGAGACGGTCGAGTATATCTACGCAAACTACTCGGGTAGAGACAACCCTGAGAAGATAAGGGAGTGCATCAAGTCCGCATACGCGAACTGGGGCATTGCCTACGTTCTTCTCGGTGGGGACAGCTCCGTGGTTCCTCACCGGGGAGCCTATGCGTATGTCTCCACTGCGGGCGCGCTGACCAACCTGCCCACCGACCTCTACTATGCGTGCCTGGATGGAACATGGAACGGCGATGGGGACAATTCTTGGGGCGAACCATTCGATGGCGAAGGGGGCACGGCAGTAGACCTTCTGGCGGAGGTCTACGTTGGGCGCGCGCCGGTGGATACAGCCAGCGAGGTCACGACGTTTGTGAACAAGGTCATCGCCTATGAGCAGAGCGGCACCCCCAACTGGTCCCGCGCTCTTCTTCTCGGGGAGTATCTCGGCGATTCGAGTTACGTGGGGACCCGGAACCAGGGGGGAATGGCGCTGGAGTACATGGTTCTTCCGCACCTCGGTGCCTACGCGGTGACTTTCCTGGATGATCGCCCGGAGCACTACTCGGTTTGGACCAAGGCGCAGTGCATCGCCCAGTTGAATGCCTCGCCGCACATCGTGGCCCATGTGGGCCATGGGAACAGGACCGTAATGCTTCGGTCGGACCGCAGCATAGGCACCTCCGACGTGGCCGCATTGGCGAATGACCACCCGTTCCTCCTCAACAGCGTGGCTTGCCTCTCTGGGAGCTTCGACTACGAGGACTGCCTGGCGGAGCATTTCGTCAAGCAGAGCAGCCGTGGGGCTTTCGCCACGGTGATGAACACGCGGGATGGATGGTACGACGTCACGTTCCCCTGGCTCTACAGCGGCGAGTTCCAGGGCAAGTTCTTCGACCGGCTCATCACGCAAGGCTTCCGCAACATCGGCGCAGCCACCCAGTTGTCCAAGGAGGACATGCTCGGCAAAGTGGAGATGGGCGGCAGCATGCCCTATCGCTGGTGCTATTACACGATCACTCTTCTTGGGGATCCTGAAACTGCGCTGAAGCAGGCTATCACCTCTCGGACGCTGACTGTCAAGTCATTCGATTCGACGCCGGGGACGGCCACATACTTCGCAGGAGTGACGGTCGAGGTCAGCCCGGGCGCACCTGGGATCACCGAGTTCAGCCGCGAGTGCGCGGATGGAGCCACCGTGACGCTCACAGCGCCGCAAACTCACGGGAACCTTCTCTTCCAGCGCTGGCGACTGGATGACGTGAGTCAGCCTATCGGGCAAACCTCCCTTGCCGTGACCATGGCCGCTGACCACAACGCGGTCGCAGTCTACACGGACCCGCCCCTCCTGTCTCTCGCCGAGACCTCCGCGTCGCAATGGGTGAGGCCCGGCGAAACGGTGACCGTGAAGCTGAACGTCTCGAGGCTCGCCACACGGACCATCAACACCATCCAGGCCCTGATGTCGTTCGACCACACACTGTTGACCAATGCGGCCATCACGAAGACTAGCGTCGCGCCGTGGAGCAGCGGGTTCGAGCCCCTCAAGGTCATTGGCGCAGGCGTCATTGACTACTCCATCGGCATCATCGGAAGCACCGCGGCCGATGCCGAGGTCGCTATCCTCACGTTCACGGCTGGCCCGACGGAAGGGCAGGCCTATGTCCACTTCCGGGCCGACGAGCCGCCGAAGCTCACCAAACTCGTGGAGGCCCCCATTATCAATGATCTGCTCCCGGAAAAGCAGGATGCCGGGATGATCATCATAGATGGCACGCCGCCTGAGATTCACCCCCAGGACGACGTCGTCACAGAGCAGACGAGTCGCGACGGCACGCCAGTCACTCTGGTGGAGCCGGATTGCTGGGACACATGGGACTGGCAGCCCACCCTGACAAGCGATGCCCCTGCCCTCTTCCCCCTGGGCACGACAACCGTCACCTGGACATGTACCGACGCGGCTGGCAACACGGCCACGGCGACACAGCAGGTCACGGTGCGTGACACCACGCCGCCCGTGCTGACGCTGCCCGGGACCCTGACGCGCGAGCAGGCCACTGCGGCGGGAACCGTGGTGACGTTCGCCTGCACGGCGACCGACCTGTGCGACGCGGCCCCCGCCGTCGTGGCGACGCCGGCCTCGGGCTCCACCTTCCCCCTGGGCACGACCAGGGTCACCGTGCGGGCCACCGATGCCTCGGGCAACTGGGTCGAGTCGTTCTTCGACATCGTCGTCGTGGACACCACGCCGCCCACCCTCAACCCTCCGCCAGACAAGACTGTGGAGCAGACCAGCCCGGCCGGGACGCCGGTGGACCTTGGCGCCGCGACCGTGGCGGATATCTGCGATGCGGTCCCGGCCGTGACGAATGACGCTCCGGCCCTCCTCCCAGTCGGCCTGACCATAGTGACGTGGGAGGCAACAGATGCCTCGGGCAATCTGACAACGGCCGTGCAGCGGGTCTATGTAATGGATACGACGCCACCCGTGGTCACGGTGGTCTCCCCTAACGGCGGCGAGCAGATACGAGGCGGGAGCGCCAGGGAGATCCGATGGGTGACCAGCGATCTCAACAAGGGTACAGTGACCATCGAGTGGTCAACCGATGGTGGCGCCTGGACCGCCATCGCCACGGGCATCCCGGACACGGGCGCGTATTCGTGGGATCCCGTGCCGGGCATTGACTCTGGTTCGTGCAGCATCCGCGTCACGGCGCGGGACACGGGCGGTCTGACCGGCTCGGACCTATCCGATGCGGACTTCACGATTGACAGCACGCCACCCGAAGTGGCCGTGGCCTCGGTCAAGCAGGGCGGTATCGAACTGCTCACCGGCCTGCCCGCAGGGCGCGGCACAGTTGCCATCCAGGTGACCGCCTCGGATGCACTGACCGGCATTGGAGCACCCCCTGCGGTCACGCTCACGTTCGCTGACACCTCGACCGCCGCCGCCAGCTACGTGGGCGAGACGCCCGCGGGGACGTTCAACTACGCCTACACGCTGACTGGAGGCACGCCCAACGGCGTCTGCCTGGTGGATGCACACGCAGCAGACCGCGTGGGGAACACAGGCGGCGCTCTGACGAAGCAGTTCCTGGTGAACGTGACGGTACTGACGGCCTTGGTGCAGCTCGAGGGCTACAAGGGAAGCCCGGGCGCCCTTCTCCCCCTGCGATTCGTCTTCACAAATGATGGGGGCACTGCACTGGCCACGTGCGACGTGCCCGTGGCCTTCACGAACGGGCGAGACACGGAGAGCGTGGCCATCGAATTCGTTCCTGCCGGCGCCACGCGGGTGAGTTGCAAGGAACTCAGCCACTTCCTGCGTCGCCGCGTGGCCATTGTAGGCACAGGCAGCGACCTCGCGGCGGCCTTCACCGGAACCGCCATGCTGCTCGGCGGCGACTACAACAACGACAACCTGGTCGAAGCCACCGACTTCTCCCAGTTCCTGCGCGACTTCAGCAGGACCGACAGGCCGGAATCCGACATCAACGGCGATGGAGTGGTTGATATTCTGGAGTTCGGCTACATCAGGAACCACTACTTCGCGACCGGAGACCCACAGTAATTCGCCATCGCGGCGGCCGCCTGGTCGCCCGTTACTGGCGGTTGTCCATCGAGGGCTGGCACGCATGACGCCCGGAGCCGGGTCGGTCGCCTGGGCTCATTGGCACCTGGGTTTTAATGACCCGAGCGCCGCGGGATGGGCGATCTTCACAGGTTACTTCCTAGCCTCGGCCTTGTGCATAGCGGCGGCCAGGCACTCGAGGCAGCCCGACAGGCCATGCAACGAGCGGCGAGTTCGGCTATTCTGGCGAAGCACGGCCATCCTCCTCGCCTTGCTGGGCGCCAACAAGCAGCTCGACCTTCAGACTCTACTCACAGACATCGGCCGTGAGGCGGCGAGGTCGGGGGGGTGGTATGGCCAACACAGGAGCGTGCAGGCATTCTTTGTCGCCGGGCTGTGCGTTCTGGGCATCGCCCTCCTGGCTGCCACGGGCCTCCTGTTGCGCCGCAGCCTCATGCCCATCTGGGGCGCCATAGCGGGGATTACCGTGCTCGGCTGTTTCGTTCTCATCAGGGCAGCCTCTTTTCACCACGTTGACCAGGCACTAGGCATGAGCCTCGCGGGCCTGCGGCTACAGTGGCTTATCGAGGCGCTGGGGATAGCTCTCATTGCGGCGTCGGCCGGCTTTGCCCTGAGGCATCCGCGCACACCTTCGGCGCACATGGCCACACACCGTGTCCCGATGAACCCCCAGCACCCGGGCGATCCATCGGAACGGCCAGCCCCGTTCCCGTAACGGCAGAATCGCGCTGACTTTGGCCATCTTGAGATGGTTGGCCATTCCGCACCTCCTTTCGAGGGAGATGCTATATGGCCATTCCCCTTGCGCTCAACATGGCCCAATTTCAAGTGACCCCGACCGGCCGGTTTTCAGTGACCCTTGACACCCCGTAAGGCGCAGTGTTGGGTTTGGTTGCGGCAGCCGAGACGCCTCGCCTGGAGCCTGCCCGTCACCCCCCCAGACGCTCCTCGATGGCCGCGATGGCGGTGTCGAGCACCTTGATGCGGCCGTACCACTTGCAGTTGGCTTCGACAACCGTCCACGGAGCGTAAGGGGTGCTGGTGCGGAACAGCATCTCTTCGGCTGCGGCTTTGTACTGGTCCCTTTTCTCGCGGTTGCGCCAGTCTTCGTCGGTGATCTTCCACCGCTTATAGGCGATGCGCTGGCGCTCCTTGAAGCGGCGCAACTGCTCGTCGGCAGTGATCTGGAGCCAGAACTTGACGAGCACCGTGCAAAAGTTGGCCAGATGCTGCTCCATGTCGTTGATTTCACGATAGGCGCGCTTCCAGTCCGCCTGGGAGCACAAGCCTTCGACCCGTTCGACCAGCACGCGCCCGTACCAGGAGCGGTCGAAGATGGCCAGGTGCCCGGCCTTGGGCATCTGGGTCCAGAATCGCCAGAGGTAATGATGGGCCTTCTCGATGTCGTTGGGCGCCGAAACGGGCACCACCGTGTAGCCGCGAGGGTCGAGATTCTGCGTGAGGCGGCGAATGCAGCCCCCCTTGCCCGCGGCGTCCCAGCCCTCGAAGACGAGCACCACAGGGATGCGGCGCATGTAGATCTCGTGCTCGAGTTCGCGAATGCGTTGCTGATTCCTCTTGAGCTGCTTGCGGTAGTCCTCCCACTTGAGTGTCAGCGCAGCTTCCATGCCGTCCAGCACCGATGCTTTCAGTGCGTCAGGCGTCGGTTCGCCAGGAGAGGCCGGCAGCTTGGCGGGCTTCGGCCTGTGCTCGCAGAGGGCCACGCGCCGTTCGAGAGCCTGCACGACCGTGGTGAAGATTTTCAGCGTGGCGAACCGCTGCTGGTGGGCTTCCACGATGGTCCAGGGGGCGAAGTCCGTGTCCGTCTTCGCGAGCATATCCTCCGCGGCGGCCAGGAGCTCGTCATAGCGCTTGTGGTCGCGCCAGTCGGCCTTCGTGACACGCCAGGCGGTATTGGGGTCCGCCTCGAGCTTCCGGAAGCGACGCTTCTGCTCCGCCTTGGAGATGTGCAGGAAGAACTTGAGGATCACGTGGCCGTCGTCGGCCAGGAGACGCTCGAACGAGACGATGTCTTCGAACGACTGCGACAGGGCCGCTCCCTTGACCAGGCCAGCCAGGCGGTCGGCGCGCACGCGGCGGTACCAGCTCCGGTCGAAGATGGCGATCCGGCCGCGCGCCGGCAGGCGGTTCCAGAACCGCCACAGGAAGGGCCTCAGGGCCTCGTCCTCGGTCGGCGACAGGGTGCTGTAGACGTTGAAGCCTCGCGGGTCGAGGGGCAGGATGAGTTCATTAATGAGCGTGCCTTTGCCCGCCGCGCCCCAGCCCTCGAAGATGATGACGACCGGGATGCCGAGGTCCTTGACTCTGCGCTGAAGGGCGGCGAGGCGCAGGTCGAGGCCGTCCTTGGCCTTCTTGTAGGGGTCCTTGGACACAGTGCGCGAGAGGTCCAGCTTCTCGAGCACGGGCAGCCTCCTTTCCCGTTCCGCGAGGCCGGGAGCATCTTACCGGTCGCCTGCGATGGGCGTCAACGCCCGCCCGACGGGGGATCGAGCACGCACTCGTCCCGAGTGAGGGGATCGAAGGACGTGCGCAGTTCCTGTGCCCTGCCGGTCTTCGCCGCACGATACCCCGCCTCGATGATGTCTATCACGTGGCGTGCGTGCTCGGCGCCTGCAATCGTCGCCGTCCCGTCGCGAATCCAGTCCACGAGCTGCATCAGGTCCTCGAAGACATGCGACTCGCGCATCTTCGCGTGTTCGCCGGTCACGTGGGGCTGGTGGTCGTCGGGAAGCTGTTGCGATTCACCGTTCAGTTCGGTGCCCACGACAGAGCCCCCCGTGCCGTAGATGTTCGGGTGGAAGCCCTTGGTGACCGTGCCGTGCACTGTCCCGTACGCGACCGCAAACAGCGCGTTGCCGAAGTCTAGAAGCAGAAACGTCGAGTCGTCCATGTCGCACCGCAGGGGTTGGCCGCGGAACTCGCGCTGCGGAAGGGCGAGCCCCGAGAGGGCGGCGACCCGCCTTGCCGGCCCGAGGAGGCCCGTCAGATTGTGGAGGCAATAGACGGTGACGTCGTATTGCGGCCCGCCGCCGGGCTTGCGGAAGTACCACGTGGGGTCCACCTGAGTGAGCACGTCGTCCCACTGGCGGAACTCCTCATTGAGGTGGTAGTTCCCGGGTGCGGCGCCGCAGATGGCCCAGATGACCTGTCCGATAGCGCCGTCGAGTATGCGGCGGCGGATCCGGCGGTTGTAGGGCATCAGCATCATGCCTGGCGAAGCCACCAGCTTCACCCCACGCCTCTGGGCGCGTGCCATCAGATCGTCACACTCCGCGACCGTGGTCGCCATCGTCTTGTTGAAGTGCACGTGCTTTCCGGCTTCGATGGCCGCCACCCCCTGCTCGTAGTGGAGGCCAATCGGCGAGCACAGCGTCACAGCGTCCACGTGCGGGTCGGCGAGAAGTTCCTCCAACGTCTCGTAGGCAGCCGCGACTCCGTACCGCTCGGCAGCGGCCTCGGCACGCCCGGGCACGGGGTCGCACACAGCGGCAAGTCGTACGCGGTCACGCACGTCCGGCAGCGAGAGGTGCATCAAGGCACCTCGAATGCCAATGGCGCCGGCGCCCACGACCCCCAAGCCGATGGCATTGGCCATGGTTCTCGCCCCCTATTCTATCTCAGGATTGTGTCGGGACGTCGCGCCACGAGGTGAGGGGCCGCCAGCCCACGGTGCGCTTGAGGCGCGCGTTTGAGAACAGACTCGAATGGCCAGGCAGATGCCGCACTAGCGGCAACAGATGCGGCCTGAAGCGCTCGATGAGCTCGCGGGAGGGCTCCACCGCGCTCGTGTCGTCGCTGTTGCAGAAGTAGACGCCGTGGGGCTCGATCTCCGGGGCGCGCTCCATCAGCAGCCGATGGGCCGAGGCCACGTCCTCGCTGCCCACCCAGGCCCAGAGCCAGGGGTTCCAGCCCTTGGCCGGGCTGGCGTGGCGCGCCAGGTCGGCCCGCCGCTCGGGCGGGCAGATGCCGCACGCGCGCACGGCATACGTGCGTATCCCATAGGCTCGAGTGTAGGAGCGAAGGAGTTCCTCGCCGGCGAGCTTGCTGTACGAGTAACTGTCCTCAACGTCCGAAGGGTGCTCCTCGTCCACCGGCAGGTAATGGAACGGGAACTCGCGGGTCGAGATGCGGTAGCCGTGGCCCAGCGCGCAGTTGCTGCCGGTCATCACGAACACGCCGATCCGGCGCGCGACCGCTGCTTGAAGCAGGTAATAGGTGCCGAGGAGGTTGGCACGAATGGTCTGGTCGAAGGGAATGCCTTTCTCCTCGGCCTGCGTGCGCCCGGCGGTGGGGTGGTCCGTGGGCCAGGGCTGCGCACCCAGATGCTGAATGGCCTCGATGCCGCCCTCCGTTGCCTTCATGCAGTCGGCGAAAACCGTCAGGTCGCCTTGCACCCAGGGCCAGCGGTCGCCGACGTCGGGCCGCGTGCGCGACATGAGCAGCAGCTCGTGCCCCGCGGCTCCGAGCTCTGAGATCACGAACCGCCCCAGCCTGCCGCTGGCGCCCGTCACCAGCACTTTCATTGCCCGCTCCTGTTACATTCCATCGGGTCGGAAGAGTGACCGTTCACGCAACGAGGCCGGCCGCCCTCCCGAACGCATCACTTGTAGGCCTCGACCTCGCTCAGGCCGCTCGGGGCGTTGTCCCCAACGTAGGTCTGCACGCCCAACACCTGCACCGGGTCACCCGCCAGCGGCACAAGGCGCCAGAATTGATCGTTGCCTACCACGCCTGCGAGCACGACGCCGCTCGTGGAGTCCTTCGGGTCGAACCCCGAGAACACCGCCAGATTGGTGCCGACCTCGGACTGCTTGGCCGCCCGGTCGTAGGTCGCGATAAGCTTGAGCCTAGTAGGCGTCTTGAGGTCCACGGTGAGCCACGAGCCGCGGTAGGGGGCGAAGACGCCCTGGGCACTCGCCCATGGCTTCATTCTGCCACTGCCGAAGCGCCTGCCGTCAACCGCCTCGAGCGGGTCCACAATCGGCTTGAGCCACGTCCCCGCCACGGAATCGGGGTCGGTGTTGAACCACCAGATGGAGCAATCCTTCATGGCCCCCGGCGCGGGGCCGTCGCCCTCCAGCTCGGTCAGGGCGCCGCCCAGGTCCTCTCCCTCCTCCTTCACGATCTCGGCGCCTGAGTTCCTCGCCGGCCTCACGTAGGCCACGTTGGCGCTCGGCCAGCGGAAACTCCACATCGAACAGTCAGCGACCTCGAGCGGCCCGTCGGACGAGACGGTCACCTTCCCGCCTGGGCCGCGGAATGGAACGTCCAACTCGCGGTACTCTGGCGTGGGCAGGTCGAGAAGGAACTCCTCGCGGCCGTCCTTGCCCTCCGTCACCACGCGGAGCATCCTGTTGCCTTCGGGGCGGCGGTAGACGAGGTGCAGGAACTGCTCTCTGCCTTGCGGCGGGGAGGCAAGCTCGATGGCCGTGGTGACTGGGTGGAACACCAGGCCGTACTCCCTTCGTCCTTCGCCCTGGGGCTTCCAGGCGGCGATCTGCTTCGCGCTCAGGCGTTCCTTGGCGAGGGCCAGGGTGCCTGGCCCGCGATACCTCCGGGGCGTCGGGTAGTCCGTGGTGCGGGCCTGGGCCTGTATCTCATGTTTCCCGCGGTCGGCGGCATCGGCAACATGGGTGCGTCGCATCTCCTTGCCGTCCGAGTCAAGGAGGATGAGACTGCCGTTGCTGGTACCGACCAGGATGCCGGCGCGCGTCGCGGCGACCAGGGGTGCGACGCCGCCAACCGGCGTTGTCCACTTCCCGGTTCCGTCGGGGCGAAACGCTCTCACCTCGCCGGCGGCGATGCCGACCACGACGATCGAACCATCGGGGGCCACGCCGCCGGAGGCCAGGCCGGGGATCGAAACGCGCTTCACCCGTCCCCCATGAGCAATGACCAAGAGGTGTCTGAAGCCGAAGGCGGCAGTGGCGCCATCCTCGGAAATCCATGTGCCGACCCCGTCGCGCGGGCCCAGGCGGCCCCGTCCGTCGTCCTTCGTGCCTTCGATGGCGACCTCGTCGCGAGCGACTACCTTGCCCGCCTTGTCCACAACGAAGACCCCGCCGTCGAAGTCCGACAGGGCCGTCGCCACACCGTCCTTCGCCACAGCGGCGAATCCCGTCAGGGCCGCATAGGACGACCGGCGGGGCTGGTCCTCGCGGAGACGCCAGACGACCCTGCCCGTGGGTGCCTCGAGCAGAAGCGCCTCGCACGATGTGGGCGTGAAGGAGGGATAGCCCATGCCGCCGAAGCGGGGACGCGTGTCCATCGTGAGGAACACGTAGCGGCTGTCGGGCGAGAAGGTGGCCCCAACGGGGAAACGCGGCGTGCGAATCTCGTGGCGGAACCGCACGTGGGGCACGTCGTCGTAGCGCTGCCACGCCGTCTCGCCCAGCTTGCCCAGGAGCATCCCCGCGGGCATGCCGAAGGCGGCTGAAAGGCCGTCCGGCGCGACAGGGAAGCCGCCCTGGTAGTCGGGTGGGAGGCGCTCCGTATCCCCCGAATAGGCTGTCACGGTCGCAGCCAGTGTGCCGTCCGTGCCGATGCAGCGGAGGGTGATGTCGTGAGCCGTTGGGTAGTGCCAGCCGGGGTGGGTGGCGGTGACCTTGAGCGCCATGTCCCACAGGCGCCCCTGCGCGTCGATCCGCGCTTGCGGCAGCATCTTCGCCTCGGTTGCCGCGGTGCCTGTGACGGTTCCTGCCTCATCAATGAACGCCACTGTATCCTGCTTGCCGCTGAGGATGGCGACGGCCTTGCCCTCAGGGGTGGCGAGGAGCCTGCGGAAGCGGCGAATGGGGGTGAAGTTGCGATAAGGCTGGGGCACCGGCGTCGCTTCGGTGCCGGTGGCCTCTTGCTTCTTCCCATCGAACAAGGGCTTCGGGTCGAATGGCGGCTCATCTCTGGCGGGGAAGAAGGTGGCGAGGCGGGCGGCTGCCTTGTCAATGCCCTCGACATCGTTGCCCACGACCGCCACGACCTGCCGGTCGGCCATGAAGGGGCTGAAGCAGACGACGAGCCTCCCCTGCCCTTGCCCAGGCACGTTTGGCGTCTCCATCCACGGGGTCACCGCTCGCAGGCTCTCGGCGAGCATGCCCCCCGAGAAGACGATGCAATCGGCCCCCACCATCCAGGGCGGATCGATCTCCGCGTAGCCGCCCCGCTCGGGCTCGTGCGAGCGGGTCTTCTTGTTGATGTAGGGCTGCATGCTCTCGCGGTAGCCGATCAGGCGCCCCGCCTCGACTTCCTTCAGCCGTGTGGTGTCTTCGGGACGCGGGTACCAGCGCACGGGAATAGTGTCGAACTCCTCGGGCTTGACCTCCCAGAGCCTGGCCTTGAGCTTCTCGGCCAGCGCTTTCGCAACAGGCATGAGCCGCGCCTGGTTCGGCTCGACGATCACCAGCTTCTCCCCCTCGCGCCCGGCGAATGCACGAAGGTGGCCTGGACTGGTCACGTGGACATCACCGACCGGCTCAACGACCGCTGGGTTGGCTCGTGGCTCAATCTTGACGTCGAGGGTCGCCGTGAGGCCCGTTAGAAGCTCCTGGGCCGTGAGCCTCCACGTGCCCGGCCTCTCCAAGGCGGGCAGGTAGACCTGCTGGTCCACTAGCGAGCGAGCCGAGAACGAGTAGCGGAGCTTGCCGTCGCTGTCATGCAACAGGTAGCGGACCGGCCAGTGTATGATGCCCTTGGTCGCATTGCGGGTCTGCACCTCGCAGCGGAAGTGCAGCGCGCATCCTCCCGCCAGCCGCGCGTCCTGGCCCGCGTGGCATTCCAGGCGAAGGGCAACGGGCGGCGACTTGTACCCCGCGAGCACGGTCGTCGGCTCGGTGATGAGGTCCACAGCCACCTCGGTCCGCCCATCCCTCTCCGAGGCAGGCAGGGTGATCTGTTTCACGAGGTCGCGGACGATCCAGCCCGTGCCCTCGAGCGACACGGGGAGCTTCTCGGTGGGCTCGAAGACGTTCGAGTGGCTGCCCCTCATGTCGGCGATCACGACCACGTACCGCAGCGGTTCGGTCTCCATCGCCACCACAACGCCACGATCGGGATCGGTTGCCGCCAAAGGGGCCACGCCCGTCTTCCTCATGGCCTCGGCCAGCGGCTCGCGCCAGTTCCGCATGAACTCGTCCCACATCTCAGCGTGACACTTGCCCTCGAAGCCCGAGAGTTGCCAGATGTGCTTGATCGGCCTGTCAATGACAATGGCTCCGGGAATCTTGACCAGGCAGTCTCCGGTCATCACGATCTTGCCGCCCTTCTTCTGGAAGCCCTCCAGAGCCGCCCGCAATCGGGCCTCGAGCGGCTGCTGTTGGCGCACGAGGAAGAGGACTTTGACATGGTCTGCACCCCACGAGGGCTCGCCGGGCTCCGGCCCCCTCACGCGCTCATTCACAGGCGGCGTCGGGGCAACGTCCCGGTCCGCGAGGATCCGCGGGGCGAAGCCGAGGCGGGTGAGATGGTAGTACATCGCGTGGTAGGCATACATGGTCCTGTCGCCGAAGACCTGCTCGGAGTCCGTGGCCAGAATCGCGATCCGAGGGTCAGGCGTCGTGTGGGTGGCGATGGCGCCGTAGAGGGAGCAGAAGGCCATGCCCGTGCCGCGACGGGCCAGCTCTTCGAGGCCGAACTCGGCCTGCATGGGCACGCCGCCGCCGTCGAGGCCGCGCCCGAAGGCATGGAAGAGGCTCTTCATCTTCCCCTCGGACGACGTGCCCCAGCAGGTGGTGAGCCACACGGGCTTCATCGGGCGGTTGCCTTTGGCCCAGTCGGTGACAAAGGCGGCGGACATCGGCCAGTCGCCGAAATCGGTGTAGCTCTCGTAGCACGAGGCGTCCATGTCGGCGAACAGCGAGGCCGTGGGCTTGCCGCCATCGTGGCCGGCGTTCTCGAAGAGCGTGCAAACGGTGCCCGGCCGCACTTGGCGGACGGCGCCGTTGTAGAGCCTGTTGTGAACGCCGAAGCCGGCCTCGTACTGGGCGCGCCAGTAGTCCACGGCCTCCCGCATGATCTTGAGCGCCTTGTCACGCGTGGCGGGGTCATCGGCGAACTTGTTCTCCTGGTACCACTTCCGCTCGTCGCGCGTGGGATTGCGGTAGCCTTCCGCGGCCAGTGTCTCTGCCAGGGCGCGGTTGCGGTCGCCCACGTGGGCATCGCACGGCACCCCTCCCTCGGCGTAGCCGAAGAGCGCGGGGAACCAACTGTAGTTGACGCCGAAGAACGAGGGGTAGTCGGCCGTCTGCTGGGTGAAGACCTGCATGTGACGGACCACGCGGTCCACCGAGGGCTTGTAGCTGTGGTGATAGGAGAGCGTCTCGAGGTAGAGGCCCGGCCCTCGCAGCGGGGTTAGGTCAATGAGGCCGATCTGGTGGCGAAGCATCCGTTCGAGGAGCACGTCGTTCGGCGCCGGGCGGATGGCCAGTTCAGCGGGGCCGGCCGTTTGCTTCAGCACCTCGGGATCCATGCGAGGCAGCTTCGTGTCGAGCAGGCTCGTGTGCCCCGTGCACGAGGCCATCTCGATCCCCGCATTGCGGAGAACCTCCAGCCCCTCGTCCGTCGTCGGCCAACAGCCCGTGCACCCGCTCATCGTGTGGACGAAGAACGGGCTGCGTCGGAACGATGGCCGGGCCACCACGGTGAGCGGGACCGCCTCGCTCTTGACACCCCCATATTCGAGCCACAGGCGGTAGTCACCAGGCGGCAAAGAGCTCATTCGGATCCGCACCTGGCGGGAATCGAACTCGCCACTTTCCACGGCGGGCAGCGGCAACATGCCAAGGGCAAGTGGTCTCGCGTCGGTTGGCGCTGTCGGGGCGCAGGACACCATGGCTTTCCCGCCGGGAAACCCCTTGGACACGATGATGGCGAAGACCGGCTCCTCCGTGTCGGCGAAGACGCTCCGCCGCCGGTGCGAGACGAGCCAGAGCTTGCCTTCCGGCGCTTTCGGCTGGGCAGCGGCCTTCGGCATCTCCTTCAGCGTCAGACGCAGGCCATTGCCCACCACCGTGACCCCCTCGGCCAGCGCCGACGCCTCGACCCTGCCCCCGGGCGTGACCGTGAAGTCCCCCAGGCTGGAGTTGTACTTGACCCCGACAGGGAGCCAGATGGCCAGCGGACTGAACCTCGCCTCCTGTCGCAGCAGCGGGACCTGCCCGCAACGCAGCGAGACCGAGATCGGCACAGGGGACCCGCCCGCATCCACCCCGTCCAATCGCACGCATGTGCACCGGATGCGGACCTCGCCGTTGGCGATCTCGATGGCGGGATGCGGGGAGCTGAGCTTCCCGTTCCTCATCAGCAGCGGGATGTTGCCGGGGCTCAGGACGTGCTCTCCTTCGCGCACCTCCCGCCGCCCTTGAGCGGGGTAGATCGTCCGCATTCCCACGCCCCCTTCGTCGGGTGCCTCGCGGGGCGCGATCACGTCGTCCCCACCAAGCTGAATGCGAACGGGGCAGGTTTCCGCGGCGACGTAGGCGGGGATGGACCGCCAGAAGAGGCGGCCGCCGATTCCTTCGTCTGGCCGGTCGGCGATGACCAGGCGGAAGAGTGTGCCGGCTCCCGCCTGGTCTGCGGCGTCGAGCTCATCCTCGGTCGCAAGCCCCTCGGCCACGCATGACCACAGAAGCAACGGCAGGAGAGCTACCTTCAGGGTGCGCATGGCGGTACATTCTCGGCGCATCGCGCCGAATCGTGAACCCGTGGCCGCTCTCCACTCGGGCGGCCGATCTGGGGCGCTGTGGGCGAGTTACCTGCCAGGCGCGGGCGGCGGAGGCGGCGATTGCCAGGCGGCGGCTGGCGCACGCTTCGGGGCGGCAAGGAATGAGCCTATGAAGAGTACCAGGCCCACTGCGGCCGCTACCGCGCCGGGAATGAGCAAGCCGCCCTGAGAAGCCCCGGCGGCCCTGGGCGCCGGCATGACGTAGGCGACGATGCGCCGCGCCTCGTCCCACTTGGCCTCCGTGGCCCCTTCGGGGAGCACGCCCTTGGTGGTGCCGCGCACGGGTCCCATCGGGCCGCTGCCGGCCTCGCTGAAGTAGAACGTGCGCTCCTTCTCGTTGAAGGTGGTGAAGATGGCGCCCTTCGCGACAGGGATCTCCCAGCGATTGCCCAGGTTCCTCGCCGCGCCCTGCACCGTCATGGAGAAGGTGATGGTCCGGTTCGCATCGTCCCAGTCGGCCTTCTTCTCCACGACCTCGGTGTCGGCGCGGCTCGAGGCCAGGCCGCGGAGCATCAGGTAGAGGTTCGAGACGTTGTCGCGCAGGCGCTGGTACTGCATCATGGGCAGTGTCAGCTTGATCACCACCGCCATGTCGCCGTTGGGCCTGAGCGTGAAGCCGCCGTCGTATAGGATCTCCCCGCCTGAGGCGGCCGAGGGCCTCACAGCGGTTCCGGCGGCCAGGAGCAGAAGTGCCACGAAGGTGTCCGCAACGTGCAATCGCCGTATCATTTGCTCGCTCCTACGTTGGAAGAAGCTGGTCATCGCCCCAGGCTCAGCGTTGGGCCGTGATGCCGGCCATCATGCCCATGGAGTTCACAACCTGCCCCCGCATCGAGCGGCCGTCGGCTGACACGGCGAGCGTCATCCGCAGCGGCAGGCCCTGAGGAGGCACCTGCATGCCGTCCATCGTGTACACCGCGCTGTTGCAGGTGACCACGAGCATCTGCCCCATCAGGGTGCCCGTGAAGTCGTTGCGCTCCGTGCACTGGTGCATCCTGCCGTCGGGTCCCTGCATCTGGTAGGCGGCTGTTGCGACGAGCGCCACCTGGTTGCCCTGCATGGCAATCTGGAACTGCCCCTGCGTGGCCATGCCGTTCGGGGCTGTGATGGTGCAGGTCCACTGCCCAGCGATGCTCTGGGGCGGCGGAGGAGGCGGTGGCGTTGGGCCAACCGGGCGTCTCTCGCCCCCTTCGTCTGCTCCGTCCACCAGAGCCACCACGCCCCACTTCTCCAGGATGTCGGCTGGCAGGGGCTCGAGCTCGGGGTTCGACACGCCGTTCACCCAGCATTCGCGCAGGTTCACGAGGTTGAAGCGCCCGTTTTCATTGACCTTGTTCCAGGTCTTCATTCCGCTCTCGATGGCTTGCGCGAAGTTCATGGACTTGGCGCCGCCGTCGCCGACGCCCGTGGCCTCGACGGGGATGAACCGGCCGCTCGGGGTCTGGCCGATGGGGAAGCAATGCCCGTCCATGCTCACCAGGAAGGGAGTGATGTTCACCGAGTTGAGCAGAGCGGCGTAGAGAATGGCCAGGTCGATGCAGGTGCCGCTCCGCTTCTGGATCGTGTCTCGCGGGTACTGGAGGCTCTGCACGAGCTTCACGTCGTAGGACATGCTCGGGTCGGCCAGCGCCTGGGGATGCTGGTAGCTGATGCGGATGGTGCGCATGATATCGTAGAGCTCTTTCATCACCTTGAGGCAGCTCTCGTCGTCCTGCGACGCTCCCACGCCGCCCGCCCTCTTGTTCGCCATCGAGGCCAGGCGCGACACAGGGTCGTCCTGCCGCGAGACCCAGGCGGCCAGGAGGGGGGAATACGTGTCGAAGTCCTGGAATGCCGCCGTGCGCTCGTCGGCGGACAGGTCGGAGAAGATGAACTCGTGGCGCCCCAGGAGGGTGATCTGTCTGGTCTCCTGAGTCTCCTGCTTCCTTCCTGCGGGGTCGAGGTACTCGCACTCCATCTGGAGTTCGGCCGGCGCTCGGCTGGTCAGCTTCGCGCACGCGCTGCTCAGGATCGGGTGGTAGAGGTCCACCACCGTCTGCGTCGGATCCACCGCCTCGTACAGGTGCCACGAGGTCCAATCCGCGTACTCGCCGAGCTTGTAGCGGAACTTCAGCTTCGTGATGCGCCCGCTGGTGCCATTGCGGAAGACGGTCTTGGCCAGCCACATGGGCACCACGCAGTCCTTGAGGCCATAGGACTTGTAGGCGCCGGTGATGACCCTGTCCTTGACCTGCATGCGGCAGGTCGGCTCTCCCCGCGCCTCGCCCTGGCCCGAACTCAAGGCGAACAGGGCAAGCCCGGCGCCGACCAGCAACAGCAGCACCCCCACCACGCGCAGCTTCGCAGCCATCTCTCTCTCCTTGCGGCCAGCGGGATCGTGGTGACCCTGCCACTCACCGCCTCTGGATGATACCATCTTCCGTGCGCAACTCAAGAGCCACGACGTCCGCACGCCGTGCCCGTCGGTTGGCGTCCGGGAGTCAACGCGCCTCTCTGCCGACGATGACCTCGTTGCGCGCCTCGGGCTTCACAGTGAGGCGCTGACGGATCATCGCGCCATTGCTCAGCACCACCTTGACGCCGTACTCGCCAGCGGCCGCCACCCCGAAGAAGGCTTCGCGCGGCGTCTGGCGGTTGTAACCTTCGACACGGCACACCTGCTGGAACCCGACCACCTGGTCGGGCAGCCGGTACAGGGTGACTTTCGCCCCGAGCGTGCCGAGGGGAGCGCGAACCAGCACGCTGATATAGTAGCGATTCTGCCCGGTGACGAAAGGGTTCAGGAGGAGTTGGCTGCGGCCGTTGTCGCGGAGCACGATCATGTCGAGGTCGCCATCGCGGTCGAAGTCAGCGAAGAGGGCGAAATTGGTCTTCTCCCCGCGTTCGCCCGTCGTGCCGTACTCGTCGGCCTTGTCGGCGAAGGCGTGGTTCCCCTTCTGGATGTATAGGCGGTTGCGCTCGCTGGCGTTGCAGACGAAGAGGTCGGGGAGGCCGTCGTTGTTCACGTCGCCCCAGGTGGCCCAGAGGCTGTCGTTCTTGTCGGTGGCCATGGGGCCCGTGGTGCTGAGGGCGTCCTTGAAGGTGCCGTCGCCCTGCCCTTGCATGAGAAGGTTCTTGGCCTGGGCTTGAGGCACGAAGACGTCAATCTTCCCGTCATTGTTGTAGTCGGCCACGGCGGGGATGATGAGCGGGCTGTTGCCGGTGGCCGCAGATGGATAGGTCTCGTACGACAGGGCCGCCGCGGGGACGGCGGCGAAGCCTCGGCGGCCGCCGTTGCGCAGCACGATCGGGGTGTCCGAGTTGTAGAGGATGTCCTGAAGGTCGTCGCCGTCGCAGTCGAAGACAACGTATTGCGGCCAGGCCTTGCCCGTGAGGAAACTGGGGGCTTCGAAGCCACTGCCCCTCTTGACGAGGAGGCCAACCTGCTCGCTCACGTCGTCGAAGGCAAACGGCTTGCCGCGCAGGGAGCCGAAGAGGATCAGGGTGCGGAGGGGGCCGACATACTCGCCGAAGATATCGGGGCGGCCGTCCCCATTGGCGTCGAGAACCCCGATGTTGGCGAAACCGTAGTTCGCATAGGCGCCTGTCTTCGCGATCTCGGGCACCAGGCAGCGGTCGGGGTCCAGGCGGAACAAGGGCGTGCCTTTGCCCAAGTTCTCGTAGAGCGCCAGCTTCTTGGGGTCGCGCTGGCGCGCCGCCCCTGTGCCGCTCCAGAGGCCGCGGCACACGATGTCGAGATCGCCGTCCCCGTCGAGGTCGGCCCAGCAGATCGGCTCGTCGGCAGTGTCAATCCCCGCCTGCTCGGTGATGTCGCGGAAGACCACCTCGCCGCCGGGCTTCGTCTCGTTGCGGAACACGGGGACGAGGGGCGAGTCGCCGGCCTTGCGCCGGATGTCGAAGGCGATGTCGAGCATGCCGTCGTTGTCGATGTCCACCACCCATCCGCCCACGGGCTTGAAGGTCTTGACGGCCTTGGCCAGATCGCCCGCCTTCTCGGTGATGTCAATGAAGGGCCTGATGGCTTCGTCCTTGCGGACCGTGGCGGCAATGGCGTCGGCCACGCGCTTGGTGAGGTCGCCGATGGCGGCCCGGTTCTTGTCAACGCAGGCGGTGCTGCCGAACTGATCGCCCAGCCTGGCCAGGGCGTCGCTGGCCTCCTTCCACTTGCCCTGGTCGGCAAGCCGGCGGGCCTCGGCCAGGAGGTCGGCGGCCTGCCCCTCCTTGGCGATGGCCTCCACCCACTCGAGTTCCTGGAGCCATCTCGCCGCGTCCGCATCGGGAGGCTTGGGCGCGTGCTCGCCGAGGAGGCCCTTGGCCGCCTTGGAGTCGCCGCGATACAGTTCGACAAGCCCCAGCAACACCTTCTTGCCTTTGAGGCAGTCGTAGTCATCGCGGTCCATGTCCACGGTCCGCAACTGTGCGATCGGGAAGCTGCCGCCAAGCGTTGAATACAGGACGCCACCCTCGACCTTCGCAATGGGCCACCCGATGCCTTTGACGAGGGCACGGCCCTTGTTGGCCGCGCGGACGGCCAACTCGCGCGCCACGTCCTCGAAGAGCGCCGCGACGCGGTCCACGTCGCCCTGCCCAGCCGCCAGGAGATCGGCGAGCGCCTTGTTGGCCCCGGCCTTGGCGGGGTCGAACAGGGCGCGGGCCTCCTGGAACTTCCCCGTGGAGATGAGCGGGGCGGCCTGGACCACTGCCGCAGCGAAATCGCGTTGCGCCGCCCGGTGCTCGCGCGCGGCGGCGAGTTCGGCGATTCTGGGGAGAGCGGCCTTGCTGGCCTCCACCGCCTCGGGCAGGCCGAGCTTGGCGAGGCGCTCGAAGAGTTCCCTGGCGGCCGCCAGGTCGCCCTGGCGGATGAGGTCCTCGCCCTTGGCCGTCTCGGCGGCCACGTAGCTCGCCTCGGCGCGGGCGAGCTGCCCCGCGAGGTCGTCGAGCAGGGCCTTCGTCTTCGGTGTCTTCTCCTTCAGGGGAGGGTCATTGAGGGTGGCTCGCGCCTCGGCAAATCGATGCTGAGCGATCTGGTCGAGGATGGCCGCCTTGAGATCGTCCTCGGCTTTCCAGCGCGCCTTGAGGTCGGCCAGGAGGGCCTTCGCTTGGGCAGCTTCGGGGGTGCCGGGATACTGCGTGATCGTGAAATCAGTGAGGCGCTTTTCGATGTCGCTGCGATCCTCCGAGTCCCGGGCGAACGCTGTCAACTCCTGGAGAACGACCTTGGCGTCCGGCTTGGCCGCCACCTTGGTCGGCGTGGAGGGTCTGGGCAGCGGAGGCTTCTTCGGCTCCTTCGGCTCGCGCGGCGGCGGGGCGGTTGTCTTCGGGGTCGGCGCGCTGGCCTGGGTGGGCGGCTGGTCTCCCTTCTTGCCCAGAACAGCGAAGAGGACCACCAGGAGCACGAGGGCGGCAGCGGCGGCGCCTGCGATGAGGAGCTTGCGTCTCGTGGCCGCGTCCGCCGCCTGACGCTGCGCCAGGCGGTCGGCGAGGGCAGCGGCCCTGACCTGCGGCTTCGCCGCATGACGGAGGGGCCTCCCGGCCAGGGCCGCCTCGATGTCGTCCAGGAGCTGCCGCGCGCTCCGGTAGCGGTCGTCGCGCTTCTTTTGCATGCAGTGGTGGATGATCGAGACCACGGCCTCGGAGAGCTGGGGCGAGTTCCTGCGGGGGTCGGGGATAGGGTCGTTGAGGTGCTTGGTCATCACCACGGCGCCGGTGGGGCCGTCGTACGGCACATCGCCTGCGACCATCCTGTAGAGGGTGGCGCCGAGGGCGTAGATGTCGGCGCGGCCGTCAATGTCCTCCTGCCCGCGGACCTGCTCGGGCGAGATGTAGTAGGGCGTGCCCACCGGGATGCCGGCCTGGGTGATGGCCTTGTCGGTGCGGATCTCCTTGGCGAGTCCCAGGTCGCCCAGCTTCGGCGTGCCGTCCTTGGCGATGAAGATGTTGTCGGGCTTGATGTCGCGATGCACGATGTTGTGCTTATGGGCATGCTCGAGGGCCGTGGCTACCGCGGCGCAGATTTCGAGGCTGCGGCGCTCCGAGAGCTTGCCGTCTCGCTCCAGGATGCTCCTGAGGTTCTCCCCGTCCACATATTCCATGGCGAAGTAGTAGTAGCCGTCGGCCTCCCCGGCATCAATGGCTTGCACGATGTTGGGGTGGTTGAGCCTGCCCGAGGCCTGGGCCTCGCGGACGAAGCGCTCGACGAAGTCGCGCTGCCGGGCGAGGCGCGGGGCCATGACCTTGACGGCGACCACCTTGTCCAGGCTCTCCTGCCGTGCCTTGTAGACAGTGCCCATGCCGCCCTGGCCGATGCGGGCGATGAGTGTGTACTTGCCAATGTGGCTGATGCGGGGCTGGTTGAGGGCCTGGGTGATCGCGGCTTCCTGGGCGCGATTGAGGTAGCCCTTCTTGATGAGCACTTCGGGCAGCGTCTCGCTGAGGCCCATCTCGCTGGCTTTCGCCACCAGGCGCAGGCATTCCTCCGCTTGCTCCTGCGTGAGGTACTTCATCGAGATCGCGAGCAGCGCGAACTCCTTGTCCGTCTTCGGCATCTAGCGGACCTCGATGAGGTAAGGCATGATGGCCAGCACGCTCCCGTCGCGTAGCGCCTCGAGCAACGCGGCAAACGGCCTGGCGGGGCGCAGCAGGAGGGGCGCGAGGGCGGAAGAGGCCGGCTCGACGGCCGATCCCGCGGACCCGAGCAGCGCCTCGAGGAAGCTCTTCTCCCTGGGAAGGATGACGGGCTGGACGTCCTTGCCCTTGAGCCCCGCCTTCTCGACCGCGAGGTCGAAAGCCTCCCTCAGCCCGCCCAGGGTGTCCACGAGGCCCAGGTCCTTGGCCGCACGCGCCGTCCACACTCGTCCCGTTGCCAGCGCCTGCATCTTCTCGTCGGGCATCTTGCGCCCGAGGGCGGCCTTGTGCACAAAATCGGCATGGACGTCCTGCATCAGGGCCTTCACGCGATCGCGTTCGTGGTCCGAGAAGGGCGAGTAGTCGGAAAAGAGCGCCGCGTTCCTGCCTCGGGTCAGCGTCTCCTTCTTCACTCCGATCTTGTCATACAGCCCGCGGAGGACCAGCTTGCCCCCCAGCACGCCGATCGAGCCCGTGATCGTGGCGGGCTGCGCCACGACAGCATCGGCGCCCATCGCGATGTAGTAGCCGCCCGAGCCCGCGACGTCGGACATCGAGGCAACGACCGGCTTCCCCGCCTTGCGGGTCCGCTCGACCTCACGCCAGATGAGGTCCGAGACCAGGGCGGAGCCTCCTGGGCTGTCTACGCGCAGCACCACGGCTCGCACTGTGGGGTTGGCGCGGATCGCCTCGAACGTCTTGCGCATCTCGGCCGCGGTGATCACGCCGCCGGGGATCAACGCGCTCTCGCCCTCGGCGATCATGCCGCTGGCGTACACGATGGCCACCTTCGGGCGATCGGTGGCCGGGATATCGGGCTTCGGCTTCAGCGCCGCGAAGAACGTGAACAGATTGAACTCGCTGAAGTCGGCGCCCCGGTCGCCCAGGCGGTGGTAGCCCTTCACCAGGGCCACCTTGCCGCCCAGGTCCGTGCCGATGGATTCGATGAACTGGTCGAAGTACGACACTTCGTCAATGAGGTGGAAAATCCTGGCATCCTTGGCGCAGTAGGGCCCGCCGTCAATGGCGTCTCTCACCTTGGCCTCGGGCAGGTTGCGGCCCGCGGCGATCAGGGCGACGAACTGGGCGTAGAGATCATCCAGAAGCTCGTTGAGGACCGCACGATGCTCCTCGGACATCGAGTCGCGGGTCAGCGGCTCGCCTGCGGACTTGTGTTTGCCCAGATGGATGATCTCGGCCTGGATGCCCGCCCAGTCGAGGAGGCCCTTGAGAAACGTCGCCTCGGCCCTCATCCCCGTGAGCAGGATCATGCCCCCGGGCGGCGCGCCGATCTTGTGGGCGTTGCATGCCAGCGCGTAGTCGGTGTTTCCGCACGCGTTGAGATAGCAGTAGACCCGCTTCTTGGCGGCCTTCACTTCCTCGATGGCGTCGCGCAACTCCTGAAGCTTCGCCAGGCCCAGAGTCGGGTGGTTCAGGTGCAGCAGGATGGCCTGCACCTCGTCGTCCTTGGCCGCTTTGCGTATGGAGGCGGTGAGTTCGTGGAGCAGATGCGCGCGTGGCCCGAGCATGGGCTCCACTTGGCGTTGCTCGGCGATGTCGCCTTCGAGGCGCACCTCCACCACGCGGACCGTCTTGGGGCCGGGCGCCTCCTGGCCCCAGCACAGGCCGGGCGCAGCCATTCTAGCGACCACGCAAGCTAGCGCGACAGCGAGAACCGATGGACGGATGGTCCCCATGCCATCCTCCTGTTGGAGGGCGCGTCCGGTGCGCCAGGTCCTGCCGCTGACTATAGCCGAAAGACCGTCACAATTCAACCTCTTCGACAGGCTCGGGGGTGCGTCAAGGCTGAAGGTTGAGGCCGTTGGCCAGGTTGAGGTCCTTGGGCAGCTTCCGGCGCAGTTCCTGGGCGTCCAGCGCCACAAGCGGGGAGATTTCGATAGGCACCGCCACGTCGCCCCGGGCGTCGCGCGGCACGGCGACCCCCGCCTGCTCGAGCCAGCGCCCGAAGAGGTTGATCTGCGCCTGGCGGGCCGTGGCGGGCGAGTCCTCCCCCTCCTTGTTCTTGATCGGGGCAAACTCCTCGGCTCGGTCCACCATCAGCACCAGGGTGTTCCTGGCGTAGGGGATGGCATCGAAGATGAACTTCTCGAATCGGTAACCGTTCGGCGCGTCGGGGTCCACAGGGCGTCCCGCATCATCAAGGCACTTGATGCGCTTGAGGGCCGGATGGTAGGGCAGGTCCACCCCCGTCGCGGTCAGGCGGCGCAGGAAGGCCACGTTGATGGCGTGGATCGCGATGCTGCCTGCCAGGAAGACCAGCTCGTTGCGGTCGTTGGTGGCGTACTTGTACTTGTCGGGCAGGTGGCTGTACTCGACCACATGAAGGCGGCCGTCGCGCGAGCAGAACACCCCGAGGCCCTCGTTCGCGTCGCGCTTCGGAAGGGCCTTGCTGGCGAAGTCGGAGCCGCGCTCGATGTGGTAGCCGATGAACGTCGGGTCAACCGCCTTGATCAGCGGATTGTCCACCTGGAAGTACGAGATCTCGCGAATGCCGCGGCTCTGCATGTCCTCCAGCGCGCCGCTGACGTGAAGCGCCTGAAGTACCCCGCCGTGGCCGTTGGGGCTCATCGCAAGGGCGCCTTTCTCCGCCAGCAGAAGCTTGCCCGCCTTGTCCACCGAAGGAGACAGGGCCTGGCTGAAGAAGAACACATCCTCGCGCCGGAGGCCCAGGTAGCCGTGTTCCTCGAAGTAGGCCCGGGTGGGCGCATCGGTCGCTTCGCTGACCATGATGTACCAGGGGATGCGTACGCCGTAGCGGCGGCTGGTGGCGAAGATCTTCTCCGCGTGCAACTGGAAGAGTGTCTTGCCGCTGATGGGCGCTGCCGGGTACGTGCCCTTGGGCGGGATGTAGCGCAGGCGCGTGCCGAGGCCGCCTGCCACAACCAGGGCGGCCACGTGGCCGGAGCGGATCGCGTCCTCCCCAATCGCTGTGGCGCGCCGGCGCGCCGACTTTCCTTCCGCCGTGTCCGGCACGTTGACCGGCTGTGCGGGCTTGATCTCTCCGAACTCGGGCGTGTGCGGCGCCAGCACAAACGTGGCAATCAGACGGTCCAGCTCGGCGAACTCCAGCGCCGCCACCTGCTCGAGCAGGTACGCGCGCCAGGTCGCATCCAACTCATCCCACCAGCGGAAGATATGGCCCTGGCCGTGCTCCTCAGCCAGCGCCCGCAATGCCGCGAAGTCGGCGCTCACTAGCCTCTCCTCGTTTGGAGGCAGGATTATACGATGCGAGCGCCCGCGAGTCAAAAGCCCTTTACCGCGGGACCCTCGGGCGCTATACTGCTCTCTCGAGCATATCCGCCGCTGAGGCCATCCAAGGGGATTGCCATGAAGCTTGCACCCGCGATGTCGCTCTTCGTCGCAGCCGCAGCCCTCGCCGCTGCGCCGCCGAGGCCCGAGAACCTCGCTCGCAAGGCCAAGGCAACCGCCACGACGGAGTACTCGGAGCAGTACCTGGCAAAGTTCGCCACGGACGGCGTAGTGCCCGAGCCGCTCTCGCACGAAGACGTCGGCAAGGCCTGGGCCGTGAAGGGCGAGCAGGAGCGCAACGGCTCGACCTTCACGCTCGAGTGGGCAGAGCCCGTCAAGGTCGCCGAGATCGTGTACTATGCACGCACCGCCTGGTTCATGGAGGAGGGCTGGAAGGACTACGAGGTCCGCCTCGACGACCATCCCGCCGTGGCCGCCCAAGGCACGTTGGCGATGGATGCGCGGCCTCAGCGGATCAAGGTGCAGGCGGCTTCGGTGAAGAAGATCACGATCAGGTTCCTCAGCTCCTACGGAGGGCTGAACCCTGGTGCATCGGAGATCGAGGTCTATGCCGAGAGCCCCTCCAAGGAGGCCCTGGCCAAGGCGCACTCGGTGGCCGCGGCCGTGGTGCCCGAGGAGTCGCCCGAGCTGGCCCAGGCCGTGGCCGAGGCCAGGCTGGGGTTCGATAGGCTGGTGCTCGTCCAGCGCAATGAGCTGAACCCGTCGCACGTCTACACGGCCTGCGCCGAGGGCTTCTCGCCCGGTGGCGGTCTGTACGTCCTCTCCCCTGCCCGTCCGGACGGCAAGCTCCAGGAACTCGTGGCCTCGCCCAAGGGCCAGATTCAGGACCTGGACGTGTCGTACGACGGCAAGGAGATCGTGTTCAGTTGGCGCAAGGAGGCGAACCTCGGCTACCACATCTTCCGCATCAACGCCGACGGCACTGGCCTCACCCAGCTCACCGACGGCGAGTGCCACGACTACAATGTCGCCTGCCTGCCCGACGGCGGCATCGCGTTTGTCTCGACACGGGCTGCTATCGTGCCGCTGTGCTGGACGACGCCCGCCGGCGCCCTGTTCCGCATGGACCGCGACGGCAAGAACATGCAGCGCCTCTCGGCCAACTATGTGAACGACTTCACGCCCAGCGTGCTGCCCGATGGGCGTATCGTCTACTCGCGATGGGAGTACGTGGACAAGCCGGCCATCCCGATCCAGAGCGTGTGGACGATTCACCCCGACGGCACCAACCTCAACGTCTTCTACGGCAACGGCGTGCTGAGCCCCGCCAGCATGCTGGAGGTGCGGGGCATCCCCGGCAGCACCGAGGTCATCTCCACACTCACCGCCCACAATGGCCCGATTCGCGGCGGCGTGGCGATCATCAACCGCAACCGTGGCCTCGACGCGCAGGAGGCGATGCTGAATCTCACGGGCGAGGTGAATCTCGGCATCGCCCACCGCGGCGACGGCAACCACGTGCGCGGCCCGTACGAGAACCCCTATCCCCTCGACCCCGAGCACTTCCTCGTGTCGAAGAAGGGCAGCCTCTGCGTCGGCTCGCGCTCGGGCAACTGGGCCCTGATCAAGGCGCGGGAGGGGCGCTTCGGCCTCTACAACCCGATCCCCCTCCGGCCCAGGCCGATCCCCCCCATCCTCGCCCCGAGCAGCGTGCCTGAACTCGAAGTGCGAGACGAGAGACGCGAGGCTGCGACCGCCAACGAGGCGACCGTTTACCTTCTGGACATTTACGACGGCCTCACGCCTGCCGTAGAGCGGGGAAGCGTGAAGCAGGTCGCCGTCGTGCAGGAGCTGGCCAAGAGCATCCGCACCCACGTGCTGGGCTTCGGTTTCCAGCGCCCGGTGATCTCGTGCGGCGCCACCTACGCCCCGAAGAAGGTGTGGGGCTATGCCAAGGTCGAGCCCGACGGCTCCGCGCACTTCAAGGTGCCTACCGGTGTGCCGATCTACTTCCTCGCCCTCGACGAGAGCGGCCAGGCGGTGCAGCGGATGCGCAGCTTCACGCACTTCGTGCCCGGCGAGCGCCGCGGCTGCATCGGCTGCCACGAACCACGCAACGCCGCACCCAGGACGCATCAGGCTCTGGCCATCAGCCGGCCCCCTGAGGCTCTCGCGGCGCCCGAGTGGGGCACGGAGCACTTTGACTACTCGCGCATCGTCCAACCCGTGCTCGACAAGCACTGCGTCCAGTGCCACAGCGGCGTCGAGCCGCCCAAGCGCGTGGACCTCACCGGCGGCAAGACCGAGTGGTTCAGCGTCTCTTACGACACGCTGAGCCAGGGCTACGTGAGCTGGATCAACACCTGCAACGGCCACGAGGCGAACATCCTCCAGATCGCGCCGAAGACCTGGGGCTCGCCCGCCAGCAGGCTCACCCCCATCCTCATGGGCGGGCACGTGGGCCAGGACGGCAAGCCACGCTTCACCCTGTCGGACTCCGAGCGCCGCCGCCTCTTCACCTGGATTGATCTGAACATCCCCTATTATTCCACGTACGCCATGGCCCATCCCGACCTCGAGGGTGGGCGGCGCCTCGTGCCGAAGGACCTGAAGGCCAGGCTCGCCGAGGTGGCCCAGCGCCGCTGCGCCGAATGCCACCAGAAGGGCCTCCCGCAGCGCGGCTACATCCGCATCACCGAGCCCGAGCTTAACGACTTCCTCGTTGCCCCCCTCGCCAAGGCGGCCGGCGGCCGCGAGTCGTGCAAGAAACCCGTCTTCGCCAGCAAGGGCGACCCCGACTACCAGCTCCTCCTCAAGTGCTTCGAGCCGCTGCGAGCCATGCTCGCCCAGAAGCCCCGCATGGACATGCCGGGCGCCGTCGCGGCCAGGGTGGACGACTCCTGTCAGTGACGGGCGATGGCGCGCGATCCGGGGCGTCCGGTCCCCACGGAACGGACACGACTCAGAGCTTCAGGGGGTAGGTGCCGAATTCGTCGCGCGCCTCGCGCATGGCGACGAAGTTCTCGGGCTTCACCGACGAATGGATGGAGTTGGAGCTGGCGAGGATGTAGGCGCCCCTGCGGGCCGCATCCTTGAAGCACTGGCGGACAGCAGCCTTCACCTCCCGGGGAGACCCCCAGGTGAGCAGCGGGCCGCAATCCACGTTGCCGCACAGGCACAGGCGGTTGCCGTACCGCTCGCGTATCGCTCTCAGGCTCATGCCCGCGGGCGGCTCGATGGCGTGAAGGCCGTCCACGCCCGTTTCCACGATCATGTCGAGGATCGGGTTGATGTTGCCATCGGTGTGCTTGATGACGAAGGCGCCGGCCTCGTGAGCGGCGTCCACCGCCCGCTTGAGGCCGGGCAGGAACAGGTCGCGGAAGTGCGCGGGGGACATGAAGGGCGAGTTCTTGTCGGCATAGTCGTCGCCCAGCACGATGAAGTCGGCCCCCGCGGCCGCGGCCCGGCGAATCTGCACCAGGTCGTGCGTCTGGCACACCTCGATGAGGTCGTGCACCAGGCGCGGGTTGAGCACGATGTCCATCAGGAAGTTCTCGACTCCGCGAATATGCGCGGGGTTGAAATAGGCGTCTCGGGCCATGAAGAAGATGGCCTTCTTGCCCTTGTAGCGGGCGACCACCTCGGGCAGGTGGCCGAGGGCCTCGGGGCCGTTGGGGTCCGGCGGCGTATAGTGCTTCAGGTCCTCGGCCGTCTTGATGGGCGCCTCGACGGGATAGGGCGACGACTCGGCGGTGAAGCCCCGCAGCACGCCCCACTTGTCCCGGAAGAGCTTCTTCTCCTCGTCCACCCAGTGGACCTTGGTCTTCTCCCAGGTCGAGCGGTTGAGGCCCACCGCATCGAGGCCGAAGCGGTCGGCAAACTCGTAGTAGCTGCACCCTGGGTAGATGGCCTTCATGACCGCCTCGTCGACCACCAGCTCCATCATCGGCACGCGGTCGGGGGTCTTGCGGCGCTCGAGCGCGGTGCGGACACGTTCGTACCCGTTCACCCGGGGGTCTCCAGAAGACTGGAAGGAGATTGCCCTGTCTGCTACCATAGATTATACGGAAACCGGTGGACATGTGAAGCTCAGGAACGAGGCACCGTCATGAAGATCGCTGTCCCGTCACTGGCGGACCGCCCGACCACGCTGGATGCTAGCCTGGCGCCGCGCGAACTGGACCTCATCGCCGAGCACACGGTCTTCGAGCACATCGTCCGTGTGTCCGTCACCGTCACCCGAATGCAGGAAGACGTCCTTGCGAACGGCAGGGCCAGCACGGTGGCCACGGCCGAATGCAGCCGTTGCCTGGAGCCCGTGCCGGTCGAACTCCGCGGCGAGTTCGAGGCGCTCTTCGTGCCTGAGTCGGGCGCCTATGGCCAGCGCATGGGCCGCCGCGACTTCGAGTGGGGCGATCAGCGGGTGAACTTCTACACGGAGATGACGGTGGACCTGACGGAGGAGATCCGCCAGTGCCTGCTCCTGGAGCTGCCGATGAAGCCGCTGTGCCGGCCCAATTGCAGGGGCCTCTGCCCGCAGTGTGGCCACAACCGGAACGAGGGCCCCTGCTCCTGCCGCACCGCGGAGCCGGAGGATCCCTGGGAGAAGCTCCGCTCCCTCTTTCCTCCCCAGGGGACCTAGCCGCCCGCCTTCCGAATGCCGGCGGCCAACGAAGCAATGGCGGCAGGATCGGCTGCGGCCAGCGCCCGCTGAAGCTGCCGGAGGCGCTCCAGGGGGGCTCCATGCGCTCCGGCCTGAGCGAGGTCATCGCCCAGCGCCCCGAGCACTTCGGCGGCTGCCTGACACGTGCGGGTCGCTCTCGCCTCTCCGGCGCCCCGCGCATCGTCTCGAAGGGCGGCGCGCTCTAACGCGGCGCGCACGCGCGCGCACACCGTGCGAAGACGCAGCGGCTTCGCGAGGTAGTCGTCGGCACCCGCCCGGATGGCCTGCGTGACAATCTCTTCGGAGCCATATCCTGTGACCACGATCACCGGCAGGTCGGCGTCCTTGCGGCGAATCGTGGCGAGCACCTCGAGGCCATTGATGCCGGGCATCTGAATATCCAGCAGAACCAGGTCGGGGCGGGCCCGCTCGATGGCGGCGATGCCCTCGCGCCCGCAGTCGGCGGTGACGACGCGATAGCCGTCCTTGGCCATAAACTCCTCGAGGAGCCCACGCAGGCCGGGGTCGTCATCAATCACCAGAATGGCCTTCTGCACGTCCGCTGGCCTCCTTACAGAACGCCCTTCGTGGACGGAACATCCGACACGCGCGGGTCCCTGGCCACCGCCTCGCGGAGGGCCCGCGCGAGGGCTTTGAAGATCGCCTCTGCGATGTGGTGCGTGTCGCGCCCGTAGGGCACCCGCACGTGGAGGGTGAATCCCGCATTCCCACCGAGCGCTCGGAGGAACTCCTCGACCAGTTGCGCATCGAAGGCCCCGGTCTTCTCGGTGGGGAACGTGGCGGCGAACGCGAGGAACGGGCGGCCGCTGATGTCGAGGCTCACCTCGGCGAGTGCCTCGTCCATGGGCACGCTGGCGAAGCCGAAGCGTCGGATGCCACGCTTGTCGCCGAGGGCCGCCGCCACGGCCTTCCCGAGGCAGATGCCCACGTCCTCCACCGTATGATGCGCGTCCACGTGGGTATCGCCTGTCGCCTTGATCTCCAGGTCGAGGCCCGCGTGTTTGCCCAGGAGATCGAGCATGTGGTCGAGGAAGCCGATGCCAGAGGCGATTCGGGTGCAGCCGTCGCCGTCGAGGTTCAGGGCCACCGCGACGTCGGTCTCCCGCGTCTTCCGGCTCTCGGTGGCGCTCCGGGTCTGAACGTTCGTCATGATGTCTTGCCCCTCAGGGTGCGCTCGATGCCCGCCAGAACGCGATCGGTCTGCTCCGGGGTGCCCACCGAGATGCGGAGCCAGTCCTCCAGCCGTGGGTCGCCGAACGTGCGGACGAGGATGCCGTCACGCTCAAGCGCGGCGGCGAAGTCGCGGGGCGAGGGCCGGGTGCAGACGACCGACACGAAGTTGGCCTGGGACGGGTAGACGAACAGCCCCATCGCGCGCAGCGCGGAGCTCAGCCGCTCGCGCTCGATGCGGATGCGCGCCACGTTGGCCCGCATGTGCGCCACATCGTCCAGCGCCGCCACGCCTGCTGCAATCGCGAAGCGGTTCACGTTATACGAGTCCTTCACCTTGGCCAGCCCCCGGATGATCTCCTCGCTGGCCAGCCCGTACCCGAGCCGCACCCCGCAGAGCGAGAAGGACTTCGAGAAGCTGCGCAGGATGATGACGTTGGGGAAATGGCCGAGGAGGCCCAGGCAGTTCCCCTCCGCAAAGTCCACGTACGCCTCATCCACGACCAGAACGCCGTCCACCCGGCTCGCGAGGTCCGCGATCGCGGCCGGCTCCACCCAGGTGCCCGAGGGGGAATTCGGATTGCAGGCGAACGTCACCCGCGCGCCCGGCTGTGCCAGGCCCTCGGGCAGCGAGAAGTCGGGCGGAAAATCCACCCAGTGGATCCGCGCATCCTGTATCTGGACGAGCACCTCGTAGAGCGGATACGAAGGATGGGGCGCCACGACGAGCTGGCCAGGGCTCACGAGGCTGCGCAGGATCATCGTCAGGAGATCGTCCGAGCCGTTGCCCACGAGCACCTGGGCAGGAGACAGGCCGTGGTACCTGGCAATCCGCGCGCGGAGCGGGGTGGCCATCGCATCGGGGTAGAGGCGGAGGCTGTCATCGGCGGTCGCGCGCAAGGCATCCAACACCTTGGGCGAGGGCGGATAGGGGTTCTCGTTGGCATTCAGCTTGGCGTAGAGCGGGCCGGGCGGCTGCGCGCCGGGCGTGTAGCCCGACATCTGGTCAATGCACGGCCTGAAGTAGCTGTTGGCTTCCATTGGCGTTTGCCCGCCCTCCCTGCCCCGGCCCGTCGCCGGCAGTGGAAAGTATAGCAGAAATTCACCCCCAATCCAAGTTGGGCGTGCCGCCCCACGTTGCCCCGGCGCAAACCGCTGTTTGACAAGACCGCCACCGTCTGCTATAAGTATTACCGACGCGTGGGTGGGTAGCTCAGTAGTAGAGCACAGCACTGAAAATGCTGGGGTCGTGGGTGCGATGCCCACCCCACCCACCAGCTAGAAGGGCAAGGGATTCCGCAAGGAGTCCCTTGCCCTTCGCACTTGCGGGCGGCGCGCGGCTCGTTGACTCGGCTCGCGCCCACCGGTATAATTGCCGCGGACCATGGTCCGGCCCTTCGGAGCGCGCTCTGTGCCTGCCACCCTCACCGTGATCGTGCCCACCTTCAACGAGGAGGAGAACATCGCGGCCTGCCTCGAGAGCGTGGCCTGGGCCGACGACCTCTTCGTGGTCGACTCCTTCTCCACCGACCGCACCCTCGAGATCGCGCGCACGTACACGAGCCATATTGTGCAGCACGAGTACGTGAACTCCGCGACGCAGAAGAACTGGGCGATCCCCCAGGCGACGAGCGACTGGGTGATGGTGCTGGACGCCGATGAGCGGGTGACGCCGGAACTGCGTGCCCGCATCCAGGGCATCCTGGCCGGCGGCACCCCGCATGATGGATTCCGCATCAGGCGGATGACCGTTTTCTTCGGCAAGCTCATCCGCCACTGCGGCTGGCACCACGACTACCTCACCCGCCTCTGGCGCAACGGCAAAGGGCGATACGAAGACCTGCACGTCCACGCCGACGTGATCGTGGACGGCTCCGTAGGCACGATCCGCGAGCACTTCCTGCACAACACGTACCGCTCGATGGACCAGTATCTCGAGAAGTTCGGACGCTATACTACATGGTCGGCGGCGGATCTCTACGACCGCGGCAAGCGGGCGTCGTGGGCCAACCTGTCGCTGCGCCCGATGTGGCGCTTCTTCCGCATGTTCGTCCTCCGCCACGGGTTCCTCGACGGAAAGCACGGCCTGATCCTCTGTTCGCTGGCCGCCTACAGCGTCTTCATGAAGTACGCCAAGCTGTGGGACCGCCACCGTCGCGAGGCCATCGAGCGCGCACGCCGCGACGGCCCAGCCGTTGCGCGCGACAGGGCCCGCGAGGCGCTCGACCAGATGACAGAGCGCTGAGACCCCCAGACGGGAGCGCGATGGTCTCCTTCGAGCAGCACGACAGTTCCCCGGCGACCAGCCCCCCCCTCCGCGTATGGCGGACGCGCGGGCTCGACCGCCGGCAACTCGAGCAGATGCTGATCGCCCACAGGACGGCCCTGGCCACTGGCTGCGGCGTTCTGAAGCGGGACACGCGGACCGCTGTCACGAGGGTCCCCTGCCGCGATGCCTGGGCGTGTGTGAAAGAGTACCGTCGCTCGGGGCCCCTCGACACACTGAAGGAGCTGCTGCGCGGCTCCCGGGCGCGCCGGGCCTGGCGCGGGGCGGCGCTGCTGGCCCGCAAGGGGGTCTCGGCCCCAGAGGCGCTCGCCCTGTTCCGCCAGGGGGGAAGCGCCTTCCTGGTCACTCGATACGTGGATGGCGCCGCGCCGCTGAACCGGCTCATCGCCGAACGGTTCGGCGGCCAGCTCTCCGCCGACGAGCTTCAGGCCAAGCGGCGCCTCGTGCGGCGGCTTGCCGCGTGGTTGCGCGGCGTGCACGATCTGGGCATCTACCACGACGACTGGTCCGCCAAGAACTTCCTCGCGGCCGAGCAGCGAGATGAATGGGTGTTCTACCTGCTGGACTTCGAGAGCCTGTCGGCCCGCAAGCCCCTGACCCGTCGGCGGCGGGCGAAGAACCTCGCCCAACTCGCTGACCTGCCGCGCGGGGTCACGCGCACCGACAAGATGCGGTTCCTGGTCGCTTACGCCGCCGGCGATCGCACGCGGACGCGCGGCAGGTTCCCTCGGGAGATCCTGCGCCTGGGCAGGCGACGCTCCGACGCCCGCGAGCGCCGCCGCAGGGGCCGCCCATGAGAGTGCTTCATCTCTTCAGCAATTGGCGCCTCACGGGACCCGCCGAACCGGCCGTCAACCTGGCCACCGCGCTGACCCGCCACGGCTGCGACGTTGTCTTCGCCTGTGGAGCGGCCCCGCGAGGCCACGAGAACACGATCCTGCCGCTTGCCCGCGAGCGGGGCATCGCCGTGCGCACGGGGCTTGCGCTCAGCAAGCACATGAACCCGTTCAAGAACTACCCCGACGGCCGCAGGCTGCGTCGCTGGCTCGAGGCCGAGCATTTCGACCTCCTGCATTGCCACCTCCGCAACGATCACGTCGTGGCCGCCCTCGCGGCACGCCACATGCCGGGGCGGCCGGCCGTGGTCCGCTCCTGCTACGCGGGCGAAGGGCCCCTCGGCTACTGGGAGGGGCGACTGGCGCGCGAGTTCACCGACGGGCTGCTCGTGCTCTCAGACCACGCGCGGCGGCATGCCGTCGAGACCGTCGGCCTGCCCGCCGACAGGGCCTGGCTCTTCGACACGGCCGTGGACCTCGAGCGTTTCAACCCCGCCCGCGCCGCCGGCGGCCGGCGCGCCGAGCTCGGGCTGCCGCCAGATGCCTTTGTCATTGGAATCGTGGCAAGAGTCCAGTGGCGGCGGAGGTTCGACGTCTTCCTCAAGGCCGTCGCCCAGGCCCACGCGCAACTCCCCAGCCTCAAGGCGCTGATCATCGGGCGCGGCACACACATCCAGACCATTACCATCGAGCCGTCGCGGCGCATGGGACTCGAGGGAGTCGTTCTCTTCCCCGGCTATCAGCGGGGCGACGACTACGTGCGCACTCTCGGGTCGCTCGACGCGAAGGTCTTCCTGGTGCCGGGCACCGACGGCTCGTGCCGTGCCGTTCGAGAGGCGATGGCCATGGGCGTGCCTGTCATCGCGTCACGGCGCGGCATGCTGCCCGAGCTGGTTGGCGATGACGATCGCGGCCTGGTGGTGGATGACACCGTGGATGGGCTTGCCACAGCCATTCTGGCGCTGGCGCGCGACCCCCAACGCCGCAGGGCGCTGGGCGCCCGCGCCCGCGAGTATGCGCTCCAGCATTTTTCACTGGAACGGCAGGCCGAACTGGTGGGGGCCGTGTACCGCGAAGTGTTGGAGCGCCGCCGGAGCGGCAGCACGTGAGCGACTTGGGCTATGCCCGCTCCCCTATTCCACCTGGACGATGGCCTTCGCGGTCGCGTCGCCGACCGACAAGGTGATCGTGTACTCCCCCGGGGAGTAGTAGGTGTGGAGGGCCATAGTCCCCTTGGCCTTGATCTTCTTGGAGCCATCGGCGAAGTCCCAGAGGCATGTTGCCTCTGCCGGGGCACCCAGGGCATCCACGATGATGTCGAGCGGCGCGCGGCCTCGCGAAGGCATGACGAAGATGCTGAGCGGGCCGTCCGGCTCTTTCAGTGTGGGCAGCGGGGCCACCCACTGGACCCGGATCGCATCGGCGACGACGTATGTCCCGAACGCATTGTTGGCGATCTCCACTCGCCAGTCGGCCCCCGGCCCGAACTCGTACTTGCCCAGGGGCACCCATTTTCCCCCCTTGGAGTTCTGCCGCGCCGCCACGACGGTATCGCCCTTTGCATGGTACGTGCGGAAGGGCACGTCGGCCCCCCAGGTCTTCACGGCCTTGGGCCACCAGACCGAGACCTCGTAGACGGCGTCGTAGGCCACCCGGAAATGCCAGGCGGCAACGGCAGTGCCGGGGCCCGTCGGGCTGATGCAGTAGTCGGTCGCCCAGAACTTCGTTTGCGTTCCCTCGGCCTGCCAGGCGCCCGACAGGGTTTCGAACCGCCTGTCCGCCTCGTTGTCGCAGTTGTCCACCACCACGGTGTGCGGGTTGCCGATGCCCTGAATCGAGCGCTTGCCCGTCCCGCCATTGCTCAGGAAGCTCAAAGTCGCCTTTCGCTTGCCTGCCGCCGTGGGCACGAAGCGGAGGCGGAGGGTCTGGCTCTCCCCAGGCAAGAGGTTGAAAGCCGCGCCGGACACGGTCGCGAAGTCGCCGGCGATGCTGGCCCCACCGGTGAGGCGCCCGCCGCCTGCGTTGGTCACGGTGAAGGCATCCAACTCCGCAGACTGCCCGATCTCCACCTCCCCGAAATCGAGCTTCTTCGGCTCCGAGACCAGGAGGAGCGGCGGCGCGTCATCATCCTTGTTGGTCAGGGATACATCGGCAGCATTCAAGCCGTTGTAGCCTGCGTCGGCGCTCGCGGCCGGGCCCGTGAGGATGGCGTACGGGACATCGCCGTCGGATTCCAGGTCATCCAGCCCCGTGATCGTGACTGCCTGGGGTGTGCTCCAGTTGGCTGGCGTGAAAGTGACGGCGGCTGTGTCGGCCACTCCCTCGGTCGGATCGCTCGACGAGAGGGGCACGGTGACATCGGCGGTGGGCCGGCCATCGAGCACCACGGTGAACTGAGCCGTGCCGCCCCCTTCGCTGGTGACGAGGCCAGAGGTTGGGTTCACCGTGATGCCGGGGGAGTCATCGTCCCGGTTCGTCACCGACACATCCGACGGGTTCCTCCCGTCGAAGAGGGCATCACCGCTCACCGCCGGCGCCGTGAGGATCGTGTAGGCCACGTGGCCGTCGCGCAGTTCGTCGTCCAATCCAGTCACGGTCACAGTCTGGGGCACGTTCCAGTTGGCGGGCGTGAAGGTCAGCTGGGGCGGCGACACGGCCCCCTCGGTGGGGTCGTTGGACGAGAGCCCGATCACCACGTTCGCCCTGGGGGCCGAGGTGAGCACTACGGTGAACTGCGCCGCCCCGCCGTTCTCCGTGGTCGTCAGGCCAGAGGTCGGGCTCACGAGGATGCCGCCCACCGAGGTCCCCGTGTAGTTCTGATTCTTCAGGTCGTCGCTCACACCGGCATGCACGCGGCTGGGCGGCGTGAAGACATAGGACGGCTTCTGCGGAGTGACGGTGCGGTCGCTGCCGCTCTTCACGTAGGCCAGGTAGAAGCCGTGGTAGTTGGTCATCGGGGTGTTGGGTAGGCCGACCATCGAGACGCATTCGATCGGGTCCCCCGCAGCGGTGCGCACGTATCCCGAGATCGCAGGAATGGGCAGTGTGGTCTTGTAGTTGTCGGTGATATCGGCGCTCACGTTCACGTAGTTCCGCCCGAACGGGTCGAAGTGCAGGAGGTCGCGCAGCGGGTACACGGCGCCCGACCAGCCCTCGGGCACCAGCACGCTGTAGCGGCCGTCGCCATCGGTCTTCGGGTCGCCCGGCAGGCCGTACAGCTTGACGTCGGGTATGCCGAAGCCGAAGATGCCGCACACGATCTTCCCGGAGATCCTGTAGGTTCCGGCCCCCCTGACAGAGCCGGCAAGGTCAGCGACCACGCAGGGCGCCAGCAGCGCAGCAGCCCCCACAGCGGCCATGACGAGCACGCGGCGACCCAAAGCGGACGACGTCCCAGAAGCATTCGACAGCATCTGTGCACCTCGCTTCAGGCGGGGCAACGCGCCGGGCGCGCACCCACTAAGTGATTGACGGGGAAGCGCTTACAGCCGCCCACGGGGATGAGCGGCGTGTTCCCCTTCTCGAAGTCGGCAGCCAGGCCGCAGGGGAGAACAAAGGCACTGGCGACCGCGAGCAGAGGGACAAGGCCGGCCGTGACTGGCCACAGGCTCCAGTATAATACCCCAACTCAGCACGGGGGTCAAGCCTTGGCTGGCAACGGGGTGCGGGCCGGAGATGTAGGTGGATCGCTCCTCTCTTCCGCCTGAACGGCGCGTAGCGTGAAGTCCAGGCCGGGATGTGTGGGGCCATGAGACCCTCCCGAAGGCATTGGAGCCTTCGGGAGGGAGGAGCGATCCCCGTCCCGCGAGGGATCGCGGGCTTCGCGGGATGTGGACATCCCGCCTACAGCCTCGCCCTGCGCTATCCCCTTTCGCTCCTTCGGAGCTCCCGCAGCCACCTGCAATTCCGGCCCGCACCCGCTGGCAACGGCCATGGCCGTCAATCCCGGCGCTTACGCCCCCAGTCGTCGCCAGGGTCTTGGGGACCAGACACGGCGCCGCCATACTTGCTCATTTTGCCTTCCCATCGCGCGTGAGCAAGTATGGCGCCTGGGCGGTCCGGGGCTTCACATGGCCGCTCCTGCCCGTCTGCGTCACCTCCGCTCTCACCCGCGTGATGCAGGCCAGGGACAGGCGGGGCTTGGGTGCCCCCGTGGCGATGGCAGCCGTGGCGATGGCAGCCGGGGCTCGGGGCCACGCAAAGACCTCCACGCGTCCTGCGCCGACTATGGAGCCTTCGGCTGCTCGGCGGCCAGCCGCACCCCCGCCGGCGCGCCGCGCGCCCGTTCGTCCAGCAGCTCGAAGTACAAGCCCCACTCCCCCACGTCTTGCGTCACCTTCACAAGCAGTTCATTCCAGCCCCGCGCCAGGGTCACCGGCGCGATGAACTCGCCCGGCGAGGCATAGGTCGCACTCCTGCCCGTGAGCGCCAGCCGGCCGTTCACCCACAGCTTGCAGCGGTCATCGCTCCCCACGGCCACCACAGCCGTGCGCTCCCTGTCACTGTACGCCCAGGCGGCCGCGTAGGCCACTGCGTGCTCGGCGGGGCCAATGAGCGCCTTGAGATTGACGTAGCTCCCTTCCGCCGTCACCTGGCGCCAGCGCAGTTCACCCGCCATTCCCGGGTACGCCCGGTCCAGGCGCACACCATCGGATTCCGGTGGCAGAGGAGCGTCCAGCCCCCATTCCTCGCCCTCCCCGCGAATAGGTCCCAGAATCTGCCAGCTCCTCACGAATTCGCGCGGGGTGCGCACGTGGAGCCGATGGAACTGGTAGAGCGTTGCCACCGGCAGATCGAGGTTCTGGGTCAGCTCCAGCACCCGGGCGGGCGGGTCCGCCTCACCCGCCTCTGCGCATGCCTCCAGCAGGCCCCCCAGGAGGTCAATCGTCCTCGGGTGCTCCGGGAAGGTCTGGAGATACCAGAGGATTCGCTCCACGCAACGGCGCGGGTTCGCCTGCTCCAGCTCGAGGAGGTCGTGGAACAGCCGCCAGCCTTCGTCGCCCGGCCCCAGCGCGGGGAGTCTGGCCACGAGGGTGTTCACAGCCGCCTCCCTGTCGAACGGCAGATGGGCGACGATCGGCTGGCCGGCCAGGTGCGCTTCGTGCCCGGACGGCAGGGGCCTGCCCAAGGCCAGCTGGCTCTGGACAGCGGACCGCGCAGCCGTGTGGGCCAGCCGCCCGCTCTTCACGGGTGCTGTCACCCACTGCCATTGGGTCGCCGCATCCTCCGGGGCGGCTTCGCCATCGAAGCCCCAATAGCCTCCCACGGCTGCGGCCAGCTCAGGAGCCAGTTTGCCCGGCTCCAGGAACCGGGCTCGCACCTCTTCGGCGGACAGCGCGCGGCTGAACACCCGCACTTCGTCCATCGTACCCGCGAAGTACTGGGGGCCGTTGGCCCATCTGCCCAGATAGAGCGCCCCCCGGCCCGGCCGACGCGGCTTCTTGGCCTCCGTCTGCGCCACCAGTTGCGCGTCGCGGTAGAGCTTCAGCGTGGCGCCGTCGTATGTCATGGCCACGTGATGCCATCGCCGCAGCTTGAGGGCGCCCTCCTCGCTCCATGCCTCGAACCGATTCTCCTTCTCGCCCCCGATATTCAGGTCGGCCACGAGCTTGTCGCGGTAGATCACAAGGCCGTAGTACCCGTCGAGCCATGCGTGGCCGTTCTTGTTCACTACCCACTGCTTCGTGTCTGCCCCAGGGGCAAAGGTGTCGAGGCACACCCATGCCTCCACGGTGAACTCCGGGGGGTCCAGCTCCGGCGCATGCGGCACCACAAGGCAGCCGCTCCGGCCATCGCAACGCATGCCCAGGCCCAGGCGCCCCGCGGCGGGGGCCGTGCCCTCCTGGTAGCCATCCACCCAGCACTGCCAACCGCGGCGGATCCGCTGGCGGCTGGGGGCGGCGAGTTCGTCTTCGATCACCACCGTCTCCTGGCCCTTCGCCACTATCGCGGAGCGGTCCCACACCGCCCGCCCGCCCACGGTCATGAATGCCACGCCCGCGATCGGGCGCGTGAGCAGCGGGGTCCACGCCAGGGGCAGCCGCAACTCGTGCCATTGGCCTGGCGGGGGCAGCGGCCCCATTGCGCGGCCACGAAGGGCGGGGCGCCCCCACACCGCGCGAAAGGCCCACGCCCGGCCGTCGTGCAGCCCCAGAGCCACCGTGGAAGGTGGCTCCTTGGGGTCCAGCCAGACCCACTGCGACAAGGTGGGCCTGTCCACCGGCGGCGAAAGGTGCGAGACTACGGGCTCATCGAGCTCCAGGATGGCGTGCGACTTCACCTCGTAGTGGCTCGCGGGCGGGGCCTGCGAGTGGGCTCGCGCCCCGGAGTGGCGGGGCTCGGCCACCCACTCCCAGTCGCCGCGCCCGAGCCCCCTCGGCGCCTCGTCGTCAATCAGCACGGTCTCGCGGCCTCCTGCGGCGAGCGCCGTCCGGTCCCATACGATGCGGGGGGGGCCCTGCTGACAGAAGTTGATGCCACAGATCGGCTTATCGTGCAACCCCACCGCGAGAAGCGGCACGCGCAACTCGTGCCAGGCGCCCTCGGGAATCGAGTCCAGGGAGCCCATCTCGCAGGGAGGGATGATCCAGTTCGCGATCGGCTTGCCCCAGTAGGCGCGATGGCCCCACGGGTCCATCCCCAGGCCGCTGCTGAACTCAAGCAGCACGGAGCGGAGGTCTCGGGCGCCGCCTACGTGCACCCACTGCGAGAGGCAGGCCCCGGCTTGCCAGGCCAGGCGTTCGCGCACCGCGGGCGGCACGCCCAGGCGTGCGGCGCGGTCGAGGAGGGGCGCGCGCGGCGCCGGGTCGCGCCGGAGCAGTTCCAGCAGAAGCGACTCGGCCGCGTCGCTCTCGGGGTGCTGGCGGATGAACGCCCAGTAACGCTCCGCCAGGTCCGCGCTCGAGGCGGCGCGGGTCGCGGCGTGTTTCCTGAAGAGGTCGAGAGCCATTGGCAGGTCGGGAAGCTGGGTGACGATGGCCGACACGGCTTCGCCTTGCTCCGTCGTGTGCGCGTCGAGGTACACGCGGCCAGAGTCGGCGTCGCCTGAGGCATTTCTCGCGCCCCACGCAAACGCCACGGCGGGGCCGCCCGAGGCGGGCCGGTCGTCCCAGGCCGTCGCCTGGAGAGCGATCTGTCGCCAGCCTTCGGTTGGCCTGAACACGCCCTGCCACGGCAGCAGGAGTTCACAGGAGTAATGCCCTGTGGCGGGTTCGTGGGCGACCAGCGCCCGCGTGCCCGTCGGCGTCGGCGCATCGGCGATGCCCGCCAGGCGTGTCTTCCCGGCCGCGTCGAGGCCCACGGCCCAACGGTACACGCCCTGATTGGTGCGCAGGGCCAGTTCGAGCCAATCGCCCGACGACGCATCCGGCTGTCCGCTCCAGGGCGTGGCCTGAGCGTCGCGATAGCGGGCAACGAGGTAGAGGAACTTCTCGTCGTGGGCCACGTGCATCGAGCCGCGGCGGTCACTGGGGTCGGTCAAGGCCACCAGGCCCCGCGCATCGGGGGGCAGGCTGGCACGGCCCGCAAGTGCCCTCTGTGGGAGCCGGTAAGCAACGCGCACCGGCTCTGGCTCAGGCTCAGGCCCTCGCCTCGCGACGAAGCCGTGCACCCCCTCGGCATCGGCGACCAGCAGCGCGCCCTCTCCCCAAGCCGCCTGGAGCGCCGTGGCTTCCACCCCCGGCAGCAGTTGGGCCGCCCGAGGCTCGCCGCTCGCACGATCAAACGCGTCCACGCGCGTTGCCGCGCCGCGCGGAGAACGCGGCGCAGGCGACAGAGCGAACACCCTGTCGGCCGTGAGACGATAGCCCACGATTTCGCCGGGCGCGCCATCTGCCGCCTTGGGCAAGCGATAGGTCACCGTCTGGCCGTCGGGCAGGCGCACGGCATCCAGCACACCGGCTTCGGGGATCTCGAGGAGCGTGTCGCCCACCAACTCGCCCCAGACCCTCCTGCGCAGCACGCGCCCGGCGTCGCTGCGCTCGAGCAGCCAGTGCTTGTGCGGCTCGGCGTCGTAGGACCTGTCCCAGTAGAGACGCACCCAGGAGCCGTTCACAGTGAAGCGCTGAATCCGGCGCGGATCGAGGGGCCCCAGGCTCACCGGGGTCCGGCGCGCGGAGCCATCGGCAAGGGACACCTCCACTAGAGCCTTATCCTGCCCGATCAGGTACGCCCGGCCATCTCCACAGGCAAGGAGGGCTGGCCACGGGCCACCGTCGGGAGGGAACGCCTTGACATCCGCCACCCAGCCGTCGGCAGCGCGTACCAGCAGGTCCGACGGCCCCTCCCGCCTGCCCGAGAACCGGCTCGTGAGCAGGTGCAGCCACTGGCCGTCCCAGGCCACAGCGTCCGTGGCAAAGCTGGGGCGGCCAAACAGGTCATTGAAGCTGCGTTGCCAGGCGATCGCCCCGGAGTCGAGGCGCAGCATGGCGGCCTCGCGCCCCTGCTTCGGGCGCGCCAGGAGCAGGAGGTCCCCGCAGACAACCCGTTCGCGGACGTCGAAATCCACGTCCGCCGTCCAACGGCACTCGCCGCTCAGCGCGTCCAGGGCCATCGCCGAGCGGGTGTAGAAGAGGAGCATTGCCTTGGTCTGCTTCAGTGCGGGCGGGGCCGGCAGTATCACCCAGGCGACATCCCGCACCCCGGGGTCCACCCTTCGCCGCCAATGGATGGTGGGGGTGGCGCTCAGAGCCAGACACTCCAGAACGCCGCGCGAGAGAACGTAGACCCGGTCTCCCAGCCCTGCCTCGCGTGACGGCTGCCACACGGTTGGAGCGGGACGGGGCAGGAACCAGGAACGCTCCAATGGCAGATCGAGTTTCCCGGAGGGCGCCTGCGGGGGCCCGGAGGCAGGCGGCGTCAGGCGGTCGGTGAGTGCGATCAGTTGGGTGCCGCGCACCGCGAAGTCGCGGATCGGCTCCGCGCAGGGCCACTCGGCGCGCTCGAGCGTCTGCCCCGTCTCAGCGGCCACGCGCCACAAGTTACCGGCCGAGCGCAGCAGCACGTCGGCCCCAACGAGCTTGGGTCTGCCCTCCAGGCCTTCGGGGAAGTGCCGCTCCCACAGGGCCTCGCCGCTTGCCACGGCCAGCCCCGTGAGCCAGCCGCCCTCGCTCGCCACTACGGCGGCGCCCGAGTGGCCGAGCAGCTCGCAAGAGGGGGCGAAGGGCGCCTCCCAGAGCCTCCGGCCCGACGCCGAATCCAGCGCAAAGAGTCCCGAGCAGTCGCGCGGAGCGAAGACCACAACACCCTCCGCCAGGGCAAGGCCGCCCTGTCTGCGGAGGGCCGCTGGCAGGTTCCTCCCCAGCCGTGCCCGCGGGTAAGTGCGAGCCCACTCCAGCATGCCGTCCCGTGCATCGCACCGCGCCACGAACCCGAGGTTGGTGAGGCAGTAGACCGCGCCCAGGTGCACCAACGGTGCGTTGCCGTAGTGGGCCAGGCCCACCTGCTCGGCGGCGAGATCGGGTGCACCCGGCGCCCGCGGCAGGCCCAGCGGGCACGAGGTCAGGAGGCGCTGCCACAGGACCGCGCCATCCCGCGCGTCCAGGCAGACCAGCCAGACGGGAACCACGGGGGACCCCGCGCCGCGGGCGGCCAGCACGTAGAGGCGCCCGTCGGCCACGGCGGGGTCGCTCACCGGCACCAGCCCGTCAGACCACGGCGCGCCCTCTGTGCGCCAGATGAGGTCCCCCGTCGCCAGGTCAAGGGCGGCCAGGCCCGTCGTGAAGGGCCCCGAGGCATCGAGACCCCATCGGGTGAACACGCAGCGCCCATCGGTCGCCGGTTCGAATGGCCCGGGCACGACGAGGGAGTTGCGGGCGGCCCCCTCCCTGCCGGCCGCACTCGGAGGCCATGCGGCTGTGCGCCACCAGAGCGGAGCGGACGTGTCGTGGCCATACGCAGCCAGCCCATTGGGGCCGCCCGCGAGCAGCGCGTCCCCGCGTACCACGAGGCGAGGCGGCCCCTCGAACGCCGCTGCCTGGGGTGCGCGCCGACTCTGCCAAGCCGCCTCGGCGCCCCACGGCGTCACGGGAGAGCCGACGATGCGCCGCTCCTGGAGACCTGCGAGCCGCACCGCGGGCAGGAACTGGGCACTGACTGCCACCTGACCCCTTGCGATGGCCTCGCCCGCCTGGGCGCGGGCGCGCATCGGCGGGGCCTCCGCGTGGGCGAACACGTCGCTGAAGCAGCGGAGGGCCACACCCGCATGCCCGCGGCGCAGGGCGCGCTCTGCGAAAGCCACCATCGCCTCCTGAGTCCCCAAAGCCCAGGGGTACGCGCGCCACAGGGCGAAGGCCGCTTGAGCCGCTTGTGTCTCCGACGTCCCGCCCCACGCGCGGCGTACCGCGCCCTCGAGGGCCGCCGTGGGTCTGCGGCAGGCCTCCTCCTGGTGCTGGCGCAGAGCGGCCAGAGCCGGCGGCGCGAGGGTGAGAAGCCAGCGGTCCAGCGCTGTCCACAGGGCGGCCTGCCCGCCCGCCGTCTGGGCAACCGTGGCTTCGCTCTTGGACGCCTCGGCGATGAGCGCGTGCAGGGCGTCCGTGCGGAGGTCCGCGCCCGCGGCCCGCAGTGCCTCCCAACGGGCCTCGAGCGCCCAGCGGCGGGGGAACTCGAGCGGCGGGGCGATCCGCTCGCGCGCGAGCTCGCGAAGCAGCCCATCGGCGCGACCCCCGGGCCCGTCGGACGCCGTTTCCTCGAGGAGGGCGATCGCCTCCTCTCGGCGCCCAGCGGCCAGGAGAAGCTCGACCCTCTGATCGCGGCTCCAGGCGGTGGGGCCAGCGGCTCTCTGGATGTGAGCGAGCGCGCGCGCCGCGCCCCAGAGGCGCCCGGCGTCCCGGGCCAACTCCAGCTCGGCCCGCCAGGCGAGTTCCACGGCGGGATGCTGGTCAAGGAGCTGGCCGGCGCGGTTGAGGGCGAGCAACCGGCGGGTGGCGTATCGCGCCCAGTCCTCGCCGTCCTCGAGCTCGCGTCGCTGGGAGAGGGTTCCGTTGAGGATCTTCTGGAGCGCAGCGGCCGCGACCTCCGGCGCGCCGGGGCAAGCATCGATGAGGCCCTTCAGAGCAGCGTTCGCTCGGCTGCGGCACCCTGCGTCGGCCAGGCGGTCGGCGATCTCGCCCAAGGCGATGAGCCGCCGGCCGGCGTCCATGGGAAATCGCTTGATGAGGGCTTCAAGCAGTTCTATCAGCCGGAGCGAGAGGGTCTGATCGCGCACGCGCCTGTCTTTGACCGCCAGGCTGAGCTCGTCGGCCCACCGCTTCTTGTTGGCGTCGTAGGTCTCCTGCCAGGTGGCCCGCCACTCGATCTGCGTGTCCCCGGCCTCAACGCCCACGCGGTCAATTGGCCGCGGTGGCCCGGCGCTGTTGGCGGCGCGGGCCGAGGCGGCGGCCCACAACGCCAAAGCCATCACGGTGCGGCGCGTCAACATCATCTGTCGCTCGCAATGGCCTCTTGTGGCACGAGAAGCTCTCGGGGATGGCGAGCGAGCCACGGGGGCACATTGTACAGCTCCACGACGCAGCGCAGGCTCGACAGCGACATGGCCAGCACGGCCCCGCGGGCGTCGGGCGGCACGCTCACCGAAACCTGGTCGCCCGATGCGACCCGCCTATCCTCGAGCACGGCCTTGCCATCGGCTGTGCGCAGCACGAGGGTGGTGGTGGCCTGGCCCACGCTGGGGAAGCCGACGACGAAGCTCTCCACTCTCCTGGGCACGTAGAAGTAGAGCGGCTGGTCGGGCCGGGGAAGCCAGAGGCGGAACTCCTTGCCCTTGGGCTTGCCAGGCTCGTCGGCGCGGCCCGCCCACACGGAGAGGGGGCGGGGCGCGAAGCCCAACTCAGCGGTCTTCCAGTAACCCGTGCCGGGGTCGAGGGCGTAGACGCCATCGGCGGGGAGCGTGGCCTCCATCGCCGCGGGCCTGCCCTTCTCGGCCTTGATGTCGCCCTCAGCCACGGGCTTCTCATCGCCCACCCGCCGGAGGACCCAATGGCCATCCACTGTGTGGCCCGCGTCGAAGGGCGTGAAGGAGAGCTTCAGCGCTTCGCTCTTGCGGCCAGCGAAGCAGTGGATGCCGGATTCGACGCACAGGGGCGAGCGCGGCACGTCGCCCCACGCGCCCACGGCCTCCGGCATCCGCTCGGCGAGGGGAACCAGCCTCTCAGTCCAGGTCTTGCGCTCGATCTCGGCAGCGGGCAGGTCTTCGAACCGCTTCAGGTCGGATGCGAAGAGCTGGGCCGTCTCCTCCGCCGACGGAATGTCGGTCCGCTCCTTCTTCCACGCCTCGGGCTGCTTGGGGTCGAAGTCCTTGAGCTTCAGCAGCGCACCGAACCGGTGCCTGAACCATTCGCTCTCCAGGAGCGGGTAGGCGTGGATCAGCCCCGTGTCCAGCAGGCGACGGCTGAAGACGATCAACTCCCTCGCCGCGTGCTGGATGGCGGCCGCGTCCTTGTCGCGGGTGGCCTGGTCGTAGTCGAGTGAGAGGCGCAGCCAGTGCAGGTACATGGCCACGCGGTCGAGCCGCGCCCGGATGGCGGCATCGTCTTCCCGGGCATAGGCATTCTGGAGGTTGAGAAGCGCCAGCTTGAGTCCGCGAGCGGCGAAGCGCTCGCCGCTCGCCCAGCGCTCGTAGAGGCGCCGCATCGGGTCGGCCGCCCGGCCAAAGGCGCGCTCGCAGAAGTCGCTCACCAGCGCCTTCGCGTCGAGGTCGGGGTCCCACATCAGCTTCGACGCGGCCCAGTAGCCCAACCCATTCGGCCCCCAGTTGCAGGATGACTCGGCGTCGTAGGTGCTCAGGCCAAGGTCTCGGTAGTGGCGGATGCTCTCGGCCAGCTCGTAGACCCGGCTCCCCTTGGCCTTGCCGGGCATATCCCAGTCCCACGGGTAGACGCTGAAGTAGTCGTAGACACCCAGCCTCGCGCCCAGCTTGCGGAAGGCCGTGACCTGTTCGTCGAAGGAGAGCTTGGTGTAGCGGAAGCCGGTGGTGACCTGGACGTAGACGCCTGGGGCAAAGGGCTGCTTCGGCGGCTCGCAGTGGAAGGCGTACGCGTAGAGGCCCACCCACTTGTCGGGGAATTCCTTGCGGACCGCCCGCGCCACGTTGCTCGCCAGGAGGAAAGCCCGGTCGCTCACGGAGCCGAGGGCAGCGCACCGCTCACACTCGCAGTAGCCGCCGCCGTCGTTGGGGTCCACCGACACCATGTTCGCCTGCGGCTCCTTGCGGAGGCGAGCCAGAACGCCCTCGATGACCCGCTTCTCTACCTCGGGGTTGCTCGTGCAGAGCTGCATCGGCTTGCGCTCGCCCTTGACGAGGCCGAACCACTCAGGATGCTTGTCGAACTCGCGGGCGGGCACGTAGCGTTCCCAGGCGTGGCCGCAATCGGTCTGGAAGGCGCCCAACTGCCGGTTGCGCTTCATCCATGCCGTGTAGTCGTCGGCCAGCTTCTTCGTCCGTGTTCCCCACCCGTACCAGATGCGGCGATAGCCGAAGGCGGGCCTCTCCCGCAGGTTCACGCTCACACTCAGGGTCGGCTGTTTGGGCGCAACGGTCCATACCGGATCGGGGAAGTACCACCGGCAGCCGATGTGTTCGAGGAAGGCGTAGACCGCGTGCTGAAGGCCCAGCTCCGTGTTGCCGCGGAGGGTCAGGCGGCCCTGCTCGCTTCGGACGGCGAAGCCTTCCGGCCCCAGGGAAGCGTCGCCCGTGGCGAGCACGATGGCGCCCTGCGAGTTCGGCGCGGCGCCGATGGGCACGGTGGCTCCCGTGACCTCGTGAAGCCAGTGCTGAAGCTCCTTGGCATATGCCTCGCGCGCGGCGCTTTCCCCGCCCTCGATGAGGATGTGACACCGCGGCTGGCCGTTCTCAGCGATCGTGAAGCACCTCGGCTGTCGCACGACCGAGGCACAGCCCAGGAAGGCTGCGGCTCCAAGCAGGAGTAGGGCTAACGGCTTCATCGGCGATTCCCTCGGCATCCTGGCTGCGTTCCGGCCCCCATAGCGACAAACGTCCCGCTTGTCGAGGGGTAGGCCCACCCGCAAGCGGGACGCTTGCGGCTACGTTGCGGCAGAACCTCCCGCTCGCGGAAGGTTGGTCCCTTTCATCGCATGGCGGCCTGCAATGCCACGATCTGGTCGGCCAGCAGGCGGCGGAGCGCGTCGAGGCCGCCGAGGTCGGCCATCTTCTCGGGGTCGAGTAGGTCGAACCCGTCGGCCGGGAACTTCGCGCCGCCCGAACTGTAGGCGGACCAATCCGTGCGGATGCTCTCCGCGATCTTCCCGAGCACGGCCTCAGCTCTGGCGCACTCGTCCTGCCCCTTTCCCGCCTTCCTGGCCTCGGCGACGAGGGATTCGAGTTTGCAGAGGTACTTCAGGTCGTCAATCCCCTCGCGCGAACGCTCGTAGTCCAGCGTGGGGTAGACCATCGCCTCGCGGGTGCGGACGACGGAGCCGCGCTCGTTGCGGAGGTTGTAGTACCATTCGACCTTGCCCCGCACACCAAACTTGGTCATGCGCCAGAAGAAGAAGCCGAAGGGGAAGCGGCCGGTGCCCGCGTTGACGAACCAGGGGATCGCCCCGGTCTTCCGCTGCAATTCCTCGAGGAACTCCTTGTTGATCAAGGTCCGGCCCTGGTTGTGGTGGTCGATCCCGTCCCAGCCGTTGTTGAACGTGGCGACATTGAGCCAGGGGGCCATGGCCATGACCTCGCGGTAGCCGTTCATGTCGCTCGTCGTGGCGATCTCGGGGAGTTCTTCCCAGACGAACCGGGCCAGGTTCTCCGCAACCTTCACGCCCTCGATGCCCTTGTTGGTCAGCTCATCGCCGATGCTCATGAGGACGGGCACGTTGTGCTTCAGGGTTTCGGCATGGAGGCGACGCATGACCTGGAGGAACTTCTGCTGCCAGCGTTTGCTGGTCTCGGCGCCATAGCCTGCCAGCGTGCTGAGCTGAAGCTCCATCGGGGTGGCGAAGTAGAGCGGCGCAGGGAAGCCGGCTCTTCGATAGGCTTCGATGAACCCGCCGAACTCGCTGGTGTCGGCGTCGTTCACGGGCAGATGGAACTCGTAGAGGGGCGCGACGCAGGTCATCCCGTGACGGCGCATGTCACCGAGGTGGGCCTTGAGCGCCGCGTCGTCCTTGGGGCTCGAGTAGTTGTAGCCGAGGGCGAAGGGCGGGTCCGCCAGACGAATGGGCAGCACCTCCAGCGTCACAGCAATGGCGCCCACCGGCTGGCCTTTGGACGTCACGGTGACGTGGCCCTGGTACAGGCCCGGCTTGGCGTCCTCGGGAACCTGCACCGTGCACCAGAAGAACTCGGTGCTGTGGGCGGCCATGTTCCAGGGCTTGCCCAGGGGCATCAGGATGTCGCGTCCCTCGCCAAGGAAGTGCTCGACCGAGGTCACCCCCACATGGCTGGCTGGGATGGCGCCGGCAGGCCCCTGAAGGTCGCTGGCGGTGATGAAGACCTCCTCGAGCGTCTGCCGCGGACGCAGAAGGAAGCTGAAGGGCTCAAACTCGCCTGGGGTCGCGAAGAGGCGCGCGTCGCGCTCGCCGCCCGCGCTCGTGCGTTGCACGGTGACCGCGGCGGGGGCCTTGAACGTGACCGCCTTGCCGTCCGCTGCCCTGATCGTCACCTCCTGGGGACTTCCGTAGGTGACGGGGCGTGCCACCAGGGGCTTCTGGTCCGTCTTGGGGTCGAGGCCATAGTCGGTCACGAAGAGGTCGAGCTCGGCCCCTGCTGCCACGCGGGCCGCGAGCAGGGCCAGGCACACGCAACGACGCGCTACCATCGGGGTGCTCCTCATCTAGTCGTCCACCTTGCCGCCGACGGGCACAAGCGCCACATCGTCGAGCCAGATCGTGCCCTCGCCGACGTGGTAGAAAAAGACGTTGAAAGTCGGGCTGTTGGCCTCGGGCTTGCCAAGCACCGTGTACTCTTTCCACTCGGGGCCGATCTTCTCGCGCATCGTGCCGGTCGCGCCCGACTCGAAGTTGACGAAGAGCAGGTTGTCGCCCTCGCCTTTGGCCCAGAAGGTGAGTTTGTACTCGGGGGCGCCCTGGGCCGTGGGGATCTTGGGCGTCATGATGCCGATCCGGCCCTTCTTGCCCGTGCAGCGGATGCGCGCCGAGTACTTGCCCGAGTGAACGTGCTCCGGCTTGTCCTCCCAGTAGTTCTCGTAATCGCCGCCCCAGCTCCAGCCGCCCCACCAGAGCCAGCGCGAGCGGTCCTTGGCCGAATTGCGGTTCACCTGCTCGAAGCCGCCGTTCTGGATGAAGTTGAGGGGCGGATTGGTGACGGAGAGCGACTTGGACTCGTAGGAGCCCGCAAGCCGCTCCTCAAGCATCTTCTTGCGGCGCGCGTAGGCTTCGCTGCTCAGCAGGCCGTCCTCCTTCTGGCGCTCGACGGCCTTGAGGGCGGCCTCGATGCGCTCCTTGGGCCAGAGCTGCCTCGTGAGCGCGTCCTTGTCCTCCTTCTCGCCGCCGTTCGACGCGCTCGGGGCGAGCGCCAGGGCGGCCGCGAGGAAACCGGTGGCGAGCGTGAGCCTGTGCATGCGGGGCCTCCAGGTGAGCCAGAGGGCGTGGCAGCGACACATCCCCGTTCTTACCACAATCTGGGCGGCTTGACAAGCGCGCGCAGCGGGTTTGACCGCCTGCGGACAGACGGCTATAATCGGCGCATGTTGCAGATTGAGCATCTCACCAAGCGATTCGGGGCGAAGGTGGCGGTCAGCGATCTGTCTCTGGAGGTGCGCGCCGGGGAACTGGTGGCGTTCCTGGGGCCGAACGGCGCGGGCAAGACGACGACCCTCAAGTGCGTGGCCGGTCTCTTCTGGCCCTCGGCGGGACGCGTGCTGGTGGGCGGCCACGACGTGCACGCGCAGGCCGTGGCGGCGAAGCGGCTGCTGAGCTACGTGCCCGACCAGCCCTATCTCTACGAGAAGCTGTCGGGACGCGAGTTCCTGCTCTTCGTGGCGCGCCTCTATGGCCTGGAGCGCCAGGAGTGCTCGCGCGCGGTGGAAGAGCTGCTCGCCCTCTTCGAGGCCGGCGAGTGGGCCGACGATCTGGCCGAAAACTACTCGCACGGCATGCGCCAGAAGATCGTGCTCTCCGCAGCCCTGCTCCACGACCCCAAGCTGCTGGTCGTGGACGAGCCGATGGTGGGCCTGGACCCCGCGAGCGCCAAGCTGGTCAAGAGCGTCCTCCGTGAGCGGGTCGCGGCCGGGTGCGCCATCCTCATGTCCACCCACACGCTCTCGGTGGCCGAGGAGGTGGCCGATCGCATCGGCATCCTGCACCGCGGCCGCCTGCTGGTGGAGGGCACCCAGGCCGACCTCCGGCGCTCGGCGGCGACGGCCGCGGATGGCAACCTCGAGGAGATCTTTCTGCAACTCACCGAGAACGCCGCAGACCCCGAATCGGAGCCGGCCTCCACCCTCTGAGCGCCCAGGACCCTGCACGTGCACCCCTACGATTCCGTCGAGCGCGAACGGCTGCGAAGCATCCTCGGCCCGCTCTTCATCGAGCACCGCGAGGTGGACTTCCGCGGCGGCGTGATCTTTCACGGCTGGGCGAGCGCCTACTGCGCCCAGTACCGCCGCGAGGTCGAGCAGGGCCTCCGGCGGCTGCCCGCGCACCACTGCTTCGAGGGGTTCGACGGTCACCAGCACCTCACGGTGACCGTGCCCGGGCCCGCCGCGAAGCCCGTGAACCGCCCGCTCCACCTGGCGCTGTTCCTGGCCACGGTGCTCACCACCCTGATCGCAGGGGCGGGCTGGCGGTTTGACAGCTTCCTGTCGCAACTGGGCGGCGCACTGATTGGCGCGCCGGGCAGCCTCTCGGTGCTGGAGCTGGGCCAGGCCCTTCTTGCCGAGGGCGGCGCCTTCTCCTTCGCCATCCTCGCGATCCTCGGCTCGCACGAGTGCGGCCACTACCTCATGGCGCGCCGCTACGGGATGCTGGTGACGCCGCCATTCTTCCTGCCCGCGCCGATTCCGCCCGTGGGCACCTTCGGCGCGGTGATCAAGATGCGCAGCCCCATGATGCACCGGCGCGCGCTGCTGGACATCGGCCTGGCCGGCCCGCTGGCGGGCCTCGCCGTTGCCCTCCCCTTCCTCGTCTACGGCCTCGTGCACAGCCGGTTCGAAATCGTGCGCTACTGGGAGGAGGGAGGCGCGCTGGTGTTCGGCGACTCCCTGTTCACCTGGGGGCTCTCGCGGCTGCTCGTCGGTGTGCCGCCGCCAGGGTACGCGCTGGACTGGCTTGCGCACCCGTTCGCGTGGGCCGGCTGGATCGGGCTCCTGGTGACCATGCTGAACCTGATCCCCGTGGGCCAGCTCGACGGGAGCCACGTCCTCTACGCGCTCCTGGGCCGGCGGCAGTTCCACGTGGCCTACTTCTTCCTCGGGGTGCTGCTCGCGCTGAGCCAGCAGTGGCGGGGATGGCTCCTGTGGTGCGTGCTCATGGTGGCGCTGATGCGGGTGGCCCACCCGCCCGTGGTCATCGAGGATGTGCCGCTGGGGCGGGCGCGCCGCGCGCTCGGCTGGGCCGCGGTGGCGCTCTTCGTGCTGCTGTTCATGCCGGCGCCCGTGCGGGGCGTGTTCTGAGCGGCCCTATTTGGGGGGCAGCTTCAGGCGCCAGCCCGGCAGGATTTCGGGCTTCTGCCCCTCGGGGAGCGGCTCCACCAGTTTGGCGTAGAGGTCCGGGCGTCGAGCCTTCAGGTAGCGCCGCCCGCTCGACAGCGTGAGTTTCTCGGGCGTGCAGAGGGCCACCACCACATCCTCGCCCAGGGCGTGCGCCTCGGCCAGAATCTCGCCGAACGGGTCGATGATCATCGTGTTGCCCGTCTTGATCGTGTCGTAGTCCACCCCCACGGCATTCGTGAAGACGTAGTAGACCCCGTTCTCATACGCTCGCGTGGGCAGCCAGCGCATCAGCCAGGCGCGCCCCTTCGGCCCGGTGAACTCCATCCGCAGAGGCACAGGGTCGCGATCGCGGTTCTCCCAGAAGAGCTTGTCGATCTTGCCACGCCCCGGCATGGGGCTCTCCAGCCCGCAAGTCACGTGCGGGGCGAAGATCACCTCGGCCCCGAGCAGGGCCGTGATGCGCGGGTTCTCGACGAGGTTGTTGTCGTAGCAGATCAGGATGCCGCAGCGGATGCCGCACAGGTCGAACACCGTGTACTGGTCGCCGCACGTGAGGTTGGGGTTGATGAAGGCGTGAATCTTGCGATGCTTCGCCACGAAGCCCTCGGGCGCCACGGCCACGTAGCAGTTGTAGAGCTTGCCCTCGTGGCGTTCGAGCAGCCCGGCAAGCAGCGGCACGCCAAGATGCTTGCTCAGGGCCAACAGCCGCCGGGTGGCCGGCCCGTCGGGCACCTCCTCGGCCAGGGCCTCGAGCTGCTCGCGCGACTGGCTCTGGAGGAACGTGTATCCGGTGATGCAGCACTCGTGGAAGCTTACGATCTCTGCCCCCTGCTCCACGGCGCGCCGCGCCAGCGCCTCGATGCGCCGAAGGTTGTAATCCTTGTCGCCGTCGCGCGCCTCGAACTGTGCTCCCGCAATGCGGATGTCTCTCATGCCTTTGCCCCTGTGCCGCGAGGTCCGAATCACCGGCCCCCACCAGCTTGCCATGCAAGCCGGCCCGCGTCAAGCGCCAGTGAGCGGGGGCCGGGTGCGGGCCGGAAGTGCAGGTGGATCGCTCCTCTCTTCCGCCCGAACGGCGCGTAGCGTAAAGTCCAGGGCAACGCCTGGGAACGAGACCGCCCCCGAGACGGTTCCTCCCCTGTAGGCGGGACGTCCCCGTCCCGCGAGGCACCGCGGGCTTCGCGGGATGTGGACATCCCGCCCACAGCCTCGCCCTGCGCTGCCCCCTTTCGCTCCTTCGGAGCGCCCGCAGCCACCTGCAATTCCGGCCCGCACCCGCGGCGCCCGAGCCTTTTGACATTTCGCGGGACATGGTAGATAATGCCTGAGCGTCCACGGGCATGTCTCGTCGGGCGTTGGCAGACTCAGAGGGAGCCTCATGCGACACGACGGGGAGCAGTCCACACTGGGCACGCCTCGCGTCCCACAGCCGGCGGCAAGCCGCCGCGTGCTCGTGGTGGACGACGAAGCACTGATCTGCAAGCACCTGCTGGGCATCCTGCGCGAGCACGGCTGCGAGGCGATGGCGCACCAGACAGGGCAAGGGGCGCTCAAGGAGATCGAGCGGACTCATTACTCGGTTCTGGTGGCGGATATCTGGCTCCAGGACATGAGCGGCCTGGAGCTCCTCCGCCAGGTTCGCCAACGCTTCCCCGAGACCTCGGTGGTCGTGATCACGGCGCACGGCTCGATCGAGACGGCCATCGAGGCGATGAAGCTCGGGGCCAGCGATTACCTCACGAAGCCGTTCCGGGCCGAAGAGTTCTGTCTGGTCATTGACAAGGTGTTCAGCGAGCGCCGCTTGCTCGAGGAACTCGCCCAGTTGCGCCGGGAGCTTGCCGGGGAGCACCGCTTCGAGAACATGATCAGCCAGGACCCCAAGATGCGCGAGATCTTCAGCACGATCGCGCGCGTGGCCGCCACCGACGCCACGGTGCTGATCACAGGCGAGACCGGCACAGGCAAGGAGCTCGTGGCCAGGGCCATCCACAACCACTCGCCGCGCCGCGGCAAGCCGTTCATGGCAATCAACTGCGGCGCGTTCCCCGAGACCCTGCTCGAAAGCGAGCTCTTCGGCCACGAGCAGGGGGCCTTCACCGGCGCCGTCGCCGCCAAGCCCGGCATCTTCGAGGTGGCCAACACCGGGTCGCTGCTGCTCGACGAGATCGGCAACATCCCGCCCGCCATGCAGGTGAAGCTCCTGCGCGTGCTCGAATCCATGGAGTACAAGCGGGTCGGCGGCGTCGAGACGCGCCGGTGCGACGTGCGCGTCCTCGCCGCCACCCACGTGAACCTGGTCGAGGCGGTGGCGCAGGGGACGTTCCGCCAGGACCTCTTCTACCGCGTGAACGTGGTGCCGATCGTTCTGCCGCCGCTGCGCGAGCGTGCGGCCGACATCCCGCTGCTGGTCGAGCACTTCATGCGCTGCTACGGCCCCAAGATCAACCCGGCGGTGCGCGACGTGTCGCGCCCCGCCATGCGCAAGCTCCTGCGCCACTCGTGGCCTGGCAACATCCGCCAACTCGACCACGTGATCCAGCGCGCCCTGATCCTCGCCGAGGGCGACGCCATTCTTCCCGAGCACCTGGCCCTCGATGAGGGCGAGCCCGAGCCGGCGGGCGCGGGGCTCGACTTCAACGACCAGCTCCCCCTCGACGAGGTGCGCGACCGGCTGGTCGAGCGGCTCGAGCGCACGTACCTGGAGAGAGCGCTCCAGCGCCACCGAGGCAGCATCCGCAAGACGGCCCAACAGGCCTGCCTCTCGGAACGCAGCGTGTACGAGAAGCTCAAGAAATATCACATCGACCGCCGTGCCTACAAAGCGACGCGGCAAGGAGCCCCCTCGTGAACCCCATGGGCCGACTGGAGGCCATCGCCCGCACCCAGCCCCGGCGCATCGTGCTGCCGGAGGCTCAAGACCCCCGCGTCCTGGAGGCCGCCGCCGAGCTGGCGCGGCAGGGCCTGGCCCGCCCCGTGCTGCTCGGGAGCCCCGAGATGCTCCGGCGCGCCGCCGCGGCCCGCGGCCTGGACCTGGCCGCCTGCGAACTGCACGATCCTACGGACGCCGCGCACGTGGAGCGCTACGCAGCGGCGTACCAGGCCCTGCGCCGGCACAAGGGCGTGACCCTTGCCGACGCGTGCGCCGCCATGGCCAGGCCGCTCGCCTACGGAGCCATGATGGTGCGCCTCGGCGAGGCCGACGGCGTGGTCGCGGGGAGCATCAGCTCGAGCGCCGACGTCGGGCGCACCTACCTCCAGGTCATCGGGCCCAGGCCGGGCGCCCGCACGGTGTCGAGCTTCTTTCTCATGGTGCTCGACGGCTCGCCCCTCGTGCCCGGCGGCTGCCTCGTCTTCGCCGATGCGGGCCTTGTGCCCGACCCCACGGCTGAGCAACTCGCCGACATCGCGCTCGCCTCCGCCGAGAGCTTCGCACGTGTGACGGGCGAGGAGCCCCGCGTGGCGATGCTCTCGTACTCCACCAAGGGAAGCGCCCGCGGCCCGCAGGTCGCCAAAGTCGTGGAGGCCACCCGCCTGGTGCGCGAGCGGGCGCCCTCGCTCATCGCAGACGGCGAATTGCAGGCCGACGCGGCCCTCGTGCCCGAGGTCGCCGCCACCAAGTGCCCCGGCAGCCCCGTGGCCGGCCGGGCCAACGTCCTCATCTTCCCCGACCTGGAGGCGGGCAACATCGGCTACAAGCTCGTGCAGCGCCTGGCGGGCGCCCGGGCCTATGGCCCCCTCCTACAGGGCCTCGCCAAGCCGGCTAACGATCTCTCCCGCGGATGCTCGGCCACCGACATCGTCGAGGTCGCGGTCTTCACTTCGGTTCAGTCACTGCTCTAGAGTCGCTGCCATTGAGGTGAGCGTATGGCCAAAGTCAAATCCCGCAAGAAGCGTCGCCTGCGGCTCCTTCGAATCGCCATCGGGGTGTTCGTCATCCTGGCGGGCACGGGGGCGATCGTCGCGCTCCTCTGGTCCCTGCTCGGCAGGAGCGGCTCCGGCACGATGGGCGGCGCCGGCAGCTACCGCCCCATGGTGCGCCCGGGCGAGGCCATCCGCGTCTCGCTCTTCCTGAGCTGCGACGTCCAGGGCCGTCTCGCCCCCTATCGGTGCGAGGAGGGGGAGCTCGGGGGCGTCGCGCGCATGGCCACGTTGTACTCCCGGTGGGCCAAGGAGGCCCCCCAGCGCATCCTGGTGGACGCCGGCAACAGCACCATCGTGCGGCACGATGCCGCCGAGTCGGTGAACGCCTTCACCTTCAGCGCACTGGACCGCCTGGGCTACGACGTGGTCAACTGCGGCGACCACGAGGCGGCGCAGTCGCTCGACGAGCTGCGCATGCTCAGCAGGGACCGCAAGTTCAAACTCATTTCGGCCAACCTCGTCCGCGCAGACTCGGGAGCCCCCATCTTCCCCACGCATCACATTGTTCAGCGCGCCGGCCTTCGCATCGCCTTCATCGGCGTGCTGCGCGAGGACATCCTGCCGCTCCACACAGGCAAAGGGGTGCGTCTGAAGAACCCGGCCGCGGAGCTCGGCAGCGTGCTCAACAGCGTGAAGGCTGAGGCCGACGTCATCGTGGTGCTCGCCTACCTGGCTCCGCAGGAAATCTACGAGCTGGCGCGCAAGCATCCCGAGGTGCATCTGTTCCTCGGTGGAGCCAGCCCTGTCACCTCGGCCGTGTGCGAGGTGGCCGGCCCGCGCGCCAGCCCCGGCAGCCTCGTCTGCTACCTCGGCGACCAGGGCTGCACCGTGGCCCGCCTCGACGGCGCGTTCGCAATCGGCGCCACCCCGACCATCAGGGGACGCATCGCCATCCTCGACCACACGGTCCCCCCCGACCCGGACTTGCTGGGGCCCATCTCGGAATTCACCAGCGCCCTGAGCGGCAAGCCCCTGCCGGGCTCGAACCAAGACCCCAAGATGCCCTGCACCAGCTCGTTCGTCGGCTCCGACGTCTGCAAGCTCTGCCACATCAAGGAGTTCTACGCCTGGCAGGCCACGGCGCACGCCGGCGCCTACGTCACGCTGCTCCAGAAGGGGAGCCACAAGGACCCCGACTGTCTCGCCTGCCACGCAACCGGGCATCAGATGCCCGGCGGCTTTGACCCCGAGCGGCCCGCGGAGCCCGAAGAGCCCGAGAAAACCAAGGACGCCAAGGAGGCCAAGGCCAAGGAAAAGGAACTGCCCGCACCGCCCAAGGTGGTACGCCAGGACACGCTCAAGGGCGTCGGCTGCGAGTGCTGCCACGGGGGCTCGCGGCGCCACCTGGGCATCGCCCTCAAGGACCGCTTTGCTGCACACCGTACACCCTTATTGCGCCCCAAGCCTTCGGTCGAGAACTGCATCCGCTGCCACACGACCACCCGGCCATGCATCCCGGCAGGCACCTCAGACACCTACGAGCGGAACGAGTACATGGACCGCATCAAGCACTGGGGCGAGTAAGTGCCCTTCACGGGTCCACTTGGGGCCGCGAAGTTTTTTTCCAAATTCCGCTTGCACATCGTTCCTGCGGCTGCTATAATCACACTCAAGGAAGGAATGGTTTTGGTGTATGCGTCTTGTGATATTTTTCACGTGTGTTTCATGCCCCTCCATCGTATAGGAGTTCCGCATGGGCAACGCGGGCAAGAAGAGAATCCTGCTTACTGACGATGACCCGGACATCGTCGAGGCGCTCAGGACCGTTCTCGAGGCCTCCGGTTTCGAAGTTGACACGGCGCCCAACGGCCAGGAGTGTCTACGGAAGCTTCGAGCCAGGAAGCCGGACCTCCTGATCCTCGACGTCATGATGACCACCGAGACCGAGGGTTTCCACGTCGCCTATGAGATCCGCCACGACCCCAAGCTCCGAGACCTGCCCGTCCTCATGCTCACCGCGATCGAGCAGAAGACCGGCTTCAAGTTCTCGCCGGCCAATGACGAGGACTACTTGCCCGTGGAGCAGTTCGTCACGAAGCCGATCGAGCCCGAGGAACTCCTCAAGCGTGTGAACCAGCTCCTCTCTAAGAACACAGGGGCCAACTAACACACGGTCCACGACCCAACGCCCTTCCGTCTTTGGAGACGCCTGATGCTGCCCAGGGTTCTGAACAAGAGAGACTTCAAGGGCTTCGTCGAAGCCCTCGTGCACGGGAGCGCCGTGGCCGGACCCGTCGCAAAGGAGAACAAGTTCGTCTTCGACGAGATCGAGCGCGTTGAAGACCTGAGGATGGACTACCCGATCACCCTCCTGAGCCCGAAGAAGTACTTCTTCCCTCAGTACGAGACGCTGCTGCGCTACAAGTTGGGGGACGCCGTGCAGTTGGAGCCACTGGCTCCTCCCGCCAAGCGGCGCATCATCCTCGGCATGCACCCCTGCGATCTGGCGGCCACTTGGCTTCTCGACGCGGTCTTCGAGGCGAAGCCAGGCGACCCCAACTACCTGGTCCGCCGCGACCGGGCGCTCATCGTCGGCCTCGACTGCAACAGGCCCTGCGATGAGTACCAGTTCTGCCTTGACATGGGGTCATTGAGCCGCCGCGATGGTGCCGACCTGTTCCTCACTGACCTCGGCGACCGGTACTTTGTCGAGGTCTTGACGCTCAGCGGCAAGGACCTCCTCGACAGCGCCACGAAGGCCGCCGTCCCGGCGGGCGCCGCCGACTTCACTGCCCGCCAGGAGGTCGAGGACCAGAAGGCCAAGGCGTTCCGCCACAAGCTGCCGTTCGACGTGAAGTACCTGCCCGAAATCCTCGACGAGAGCTACGACAGCCTGATCTGGGAGGCGATTGGCCGCCGCTGCTTCTCGTGCGGCTCGTGCAATACCACGTGTCCCACCTGCTACTGCTTCGACGTCCAGGACACCCTCGCCCTCGACCTGGCGACCGTGACGCGCGAGCGGCGCTGGGACTCCTGCCAGCTTGTGGACTTCGCCGAGGTGGCCGGCGGCGAGAACTTCCGGCATCGCCGCAGCGACCGCCTCCGCCACCGCTTCTTCCGCAAGGGCAAGTACATCCTCGAAGACCACGGCCGCATGGGCTGCGTCGGCTGTGGACGCTGCGACCGCACCTGCGTCGCAAAGATAAGCAGTGTCGAGACTTACACCCAGATAGCCGGGAGCAGATGACCATGAGCATCCCCGCCACACAGACCGCAACCGCCGCCATCCCGGTCGTGACGCCGTTCATGCCGCGGCTGGCTCGCATCGTGGCCGCCGAGCAGTTCACCGCCAAGGAGAAGTGGTTCCGCATCGTGCCCCAGGACGGGCGCCCCCTCGCCCACCCACCCATGAGCTTCGTGCAGGTTACCGTCTTCGGCATCGGCGAGGCCCCCATCTCCGTCTGCTCCTCCCCCACCCGCGAGCAGTCGTTCGAGCTCTGCGTCCGCGCCGTCGGCTCGGTCACCAACGCCATGCACAAGCTCGGCGTCGGCGACACCATCGGCATCCGCGGGCCCTTCGGCAACGGCTTCGACGCCGCGGCCCACAAAGGCAAGGACTTCCTCTTCGTGGCCGGCGGCCTTGGCCTCGCGCCCGCCCGGTCGCTCATCCAGTACGTGCTCGACAAGCGCCAGGACTACGGCAAGGTGACCATCCTGATCGGCGCCCGCACCCCTGCCGACCTGCTTTTCACCCAGGACATCCAGGAGTGGCTCTCGCGCCCCGACGTGGATGCACACGTGACCGTTGACCGCCCGGCCGAGGGCTGGAAGGGCAACGTGGGTGTCATCACCACCCTCTTCCGCAAGATCAAGCTCAATGCGGCCAACACCCTGGCCGTCATCATCGGCCCCCCCATCATGTTCAAGTTCGCCGTCCTCGAGGCCCTGGCCAACGGCATCCCCGAGAACCGCTGCATCTGCTCCCTCGAGCGGCGCATGAAGTGCGGCCTCGGCTGGTGCGGCCACTGCCAGATCCGCAACGTCTACGTCTGCAAGGAAGGCCCCGTCTTCACCTACGAGCAGGTCAAGAAACTCAGAGAGGGCATCTGACCATGGCCAAACCCCGCCTTGCCTTCTTCAGCTTCGCCAGTTGTGAGGGCTGCCAGCTCCAGTTCCTCAACCTCGAGGACGAGATCCTCGACATCGTGCCCCACGTGGACATCGTGGAGTTCCGCGAGGCGATCGACAACCACAGCGACGAGTACGACGTCGCCTTCATCGAGGGCTCCATCACCCGCGCGGCCGACGAGACCAAGCTCAAGAAGATCCGCGAGCGCGCCAAGTACATCGTCGCCTTCGGCGCCTGCGCCACCACCGGCGGCGTCAACCGCATCAAGAACACCCAGCCTCTCGAAGACGTCCGAAAGAGCGTCTACGGCGACAAGTGGAACCTCCCGGCCCTCGACACCTATCCCACCAAGTCCGTCGGCGAACTGGTGAAGGTGGACTTCAATCTCCACGGCTGCCCGGCCTCCAAGAAGGAGATTCTGGAGCTCACAAAGGCTCTCTTGCAGGGGCGGGCCCCGCGCTTCGCCCGCTACCCCGTGTGCGTGGACTGCAAGCTCGCCGAGAACGTCTGCCTCTTCCACAAGGGCGACTTCTGCCTCGGCGTGATCACCCGCGCCGGCTGCGACCAGCCCTGCCCCACCGTGGGCGCCCGCTGCATCGGCTGCCGCGGCCTCATCGAAGAGCCCAATCGAAACGCGGCCATGGACGTGTTGGCCGACGCCGGCTTGAGCGTGGACGACGTGCTCCGCGAGTTCCGCCTCTTCCAGACCTATGCCGAAGAGGCCGAAGCCCCGAAGGCGAAATGAGGATTGAACCACCCAGGCCCGTTCATTCCGTCCATCAGGTCCATTCATGACCAACGACCCGGAGACAGCAAACCAATGAGCACCGTGAACATCCACATCCACGAGGTCACCCGCATCGAGGGCCACGGCGACGTCATCCTCAACGCCAAGAACGGCGAGATCGTGGACCTCAAGTGGGCGGTCACCGAGGCCCCCCGCTTCTTCGAGGCCATGTTCCGCGGCCGCTCCTGGCGCGACGCCTCCTACCTCGGCTCGCGCATCTGCGGCATCTGCGCCGTCGCCCACGCCTCCACCTCCGTGCGAGCCACCGAGGAGGCCTTCGGCCTCGAACTCAGCGACCAGGACCTCAAGTTCCGCACCCTCAACTACCACGGCGAGATGCTCGAGAGCCACGTCCTCCACCTCATGTTCCTGGTGGCCCCCGACGCCTTCAAGGCCCCCAGCGTCCTCCCCCTCGCCGCCAGCCACCCCGAAGCCGTCAAAATGGCCCTCCGCCTCAAGAAGATGGGCAACTACATCTCCGACGTCATCTGCGGACGCAAGCTCCACCCCGTCTCGCTCGTGCCCGGCGGCTTCAGCTCCCTTCCCACCGTCAAGCAGATGCGCGAGCTCCAGAAATACGTGGACGCCCGCGAGGCCGACATCAAGATGATGGTGGACACGATCGTGGGCGTCCTCCCCCTCTTCCCGAAGTACATGCTCGACTTCGAGCGCGAGACCGAGTTCCTCTCGCTCACCCATCCCGACGAGTTCGCCCTCTACCGCGGCGACATCAAGAGCACCGACACTGGCAAGGTCACCGACCACCGCGACTACCAGAGCGTGATCAAGGAGCGCATCGTCGAGCACTCGACGGCCAAGTGGACCTCCTCGCAGCGCTCCTCCTTCGCCGTCGGCGCGCTCGCCCGCTGCAACAACAACGCGGCCCAGCTCAACAAGGAAGCGACGGCCATCGCCAACGCCGTGGGCTTCAAGCCCGTCGTCCACAAGCCCTTCTACAACAACGTCGCCCAGCTCATCGAAACCGTCCACTGCTACTACGAGGCCAAGCGCCTCATCGCCGAGCTGCTCGACACCGGCTGGAAGCACGAGCCGCCACAAGTGAAGCCCCGCGCCGGCCGGGGCGTGGGCGTCTGCGAGGCCCCGCGCGGCCTCCTCATCCACGACTACACCTACGACGACAAGGGCATCATCACCGCCGCCAACTGCATCGTGCCCACCACCGAGAACCACGGCAGCATCGAGGACGACATTCGGGTGCTGGCGCCCCAGATCATTGACAAGCCGCAGCCCGAGATCACTCACGCCCTCGAAATGCTCGTCCGCACCTACGACCCGTGCATCTCGTGCTCGGTCCACATGCTCAACGTCAAGTTCGTCTGACCACTCAACCTCCCGCGGGTTCCCAACCCGCGGGAGGTTACCCGTTCGCCCTGGGCCGGGACTTGCGGGCTGGGAGCCACAAGCTCCCAGCCCGCATCTCTTTGGAGAGGCAGCCCGCCGGCAATTCAACGCCGGGCCCTTGACAAGCCGCCTTCGGCACGACACAATACGCTCCAGGGTTCGGGGTCGGCCCGCAGTCCCAGAACTGCATGGGAGAAAACCGGATGAGAACGGGAGCGCTCGCTTTCGTGCTGCTCGCGGTGCTGTGCGCCGCGGCCTTCGCCGCCATGGCACCGGGCGTCAAGCTCGAGGCCGATGGCAAGGCCATCGATGTCCCCATCGGGCATCTCGTGCCGTGCGCGCTCGACTGGAACGCCGACGGGAAGAAGGACCTCATCGTCGGCGTGTTCCAGGGCGGCAAGATCCGCCTCTATCTCAACCAGGGCACCGACGCTGCCCCGGCCTTCAAGAACTTCTCCACTCTTCAGGCCGGAGGGGCCGAAATCTCCCTCCCCTCCGGGTGATGCATCGGCGCCTATCCACAAGGCGTGGATTGGAACAATGACGGCAAGTTGGACCTCCTGGCCGGCGACTCGGCAGGCAACGTCACGCTCTTCCTCAACACGGGCACGAAAGAACAGCCCGTGCTGGCGGCGGGCAAGCTGGTCGAGGCCGATGGCAAACCCATCGCCGCCACGCGCCAGACCTACAAGATGGTGGACGGAAAGGTTCAGGTCGACAAGACCATCGAGGGCAGCCACCCCCTCGCCGAGGTCTACTCGAAGATTCACATGGCCGACTGGGACGGCGATGGGCTGAAGGACCTGCTGGTCGGCCACAACACCACCATCGTCTTCTACAAGAACGCCGGCACCGCGTCCGAGCCTCGCCTCCAGGCCCCCGTGAAGATCCAGTGCCCGGGCGGCGACTTCCCCTTGCGCCCCTCCCCTTATGTGGTGGACTGGGATGGCGACGGCAAGAAGGACCTCCTGGTCGGCACCGAGGAGGCCCAGGTCCTCTTCTACCGCAACGTGGGCACCGCCACGGCCCCCAAGCTGGCCGCGGGCCAGGACTTGGGCCTCCGTGGCAAGGGCTTCCAAACGGGCTACCGCTGCCGCGTCGAGGTCACCGACTGGAACAACGACGGCAAGCTCGACCTCCTGGTCGGCAACTTCTACAGCGGAAAGCCCTCGTCGGGGGGCAACATCTGGCTCTTCCTGCGCCAGTGAGCGCAGCCCGTTGAAGATTCCGCGTCGAGGCGTGCACGCCCGCCGCTCTACGGCACGCGCCGCTGCCCCTATAACCTCCCGCGGCTTCTCAACCCGCGGGAGGTTACAGAGGCACGACACCCGGCGTCGTTCTCCCACGCCACGCCCCTTGTCCGCTGCCCTCCCTCTACTGCCCGCCCTCGGGCTCTTCGTACTCGTGCGGATAGCGCACCGGGCCGCCGCCCGTCTTGCGCCACACGCGGTAGTGGCGGGCCATGTGACATGCGTGGCAGAGGGAAATGAGGGCGCACACGTCGCCGTACGTCTCGTGGTGGACCTCGACGGCCAGGCCGCCGCAGTCCGAGCAGTGCGCGTTGAGGGTGAGGACGCCGAGGACGCGCAGACGCTTGGTTCGATTGCGGACGGCCTCTCTCTCGCCACTCTTGCGGGCGCAACGGGCGTAGCGGGCGCGGCGCCGCGCGCGAGCCTCGGGCGTCCTGGAGTCCTTGTACTTCGCCAGCACCCGCGCGCGGTTGGCCGCGTAGTACCGCCGCCCCTTTTCTCGCAAACAGGCACGGCAAGGGGAGTAACGCTGTCCTGTCGCTCGCTTGAGCGGGAACTCGGGCAGCGGCTTCTCGCGCCCGCACTTGCGGCACACGTGGGTCAGGCGCGGGCCCGCGGGCTCACGCTCCGCCCAGCCCTCGAAGGGGTCCGGCGGCAGGGCCGCCATCCGCTCGCGAGCCGACCGTGCCGCGGCCCAGCGGCACACCCAGCACACGGGCGACAGCCGCCCGCTGGTCCGAGACAGCCGGAAATCGGCCTCAGGCTTCTCATTCCCGCAGCCTCGGCAAACCCTGGTGGCCGCCCCGGTCGTGGCGTCATCCATCGTACGGTCTCCTGAAACAGGCGTGGACGGAACGGACGCGATGGCCATACCGAACGCAACCGCCGGCCCAGCACCTCCTCGCCCCATGCCCACACTGTCTATCATGTCCACTGTGGCCCGCCGCCGCCCACAGGCATCCGCTTGCATTCCCTGCGAGCTGCCGCCATAATGGCAACCCGCATCTGGATTCCGCTCAGGAGTTCCGCCGTGCTCAAGTGCGTTCTCACCGGGCCATTGCTTCTGCTGGGAGCCGCCATGGGCGAAGCCGCCGAAACGCCCAAGCCGGGCGACAGGGTGCTCGAAGCCTACATCCGCCAGGAGGCCCTGCGCCTGGACGGGGCCTACGCCGACGACCTGGCCTCGGCCGGCCACTGGGCCCAGCGGCGCGACGAGTACCGCCGCCAGCTTCTCTGGATGCTCGGCCTCTGGCCCCTGCCCGAACGCACGCCCCTCCAGCCCGTCGTCACGGGCGCCGTCGAGGGCGACGGCTTCGTGATCGAGAAGCTCCACTTCCAGAGCCGCCCCGGCCTCTACGTGACGGCCAACCTCTACCGCCCGAAGAACGCAGAGGGCAGGCTGCCCGCAGTGCTCTACGGCTGCGGCCACGCCAACAAGGGCCGCGACGGCAACAAGACGGCCTACCAGCCCCACGGCATCTGGCTCGCCACCCACGGCTACATCTGCCTGATGATTGACAGCCTGATGCTCGGCGAGATCGCCGGCATCCACCACGGCACCTACCGCGAAAACCGCTGGTGGTGGCACAGCCGCGGCTACACGCCGGCCGGCGTCGAGTGCTGGAACTGCATCCGCGCCCTCGACTACCTCGAGACCCGCCCCGAGGTGGACCCCACCCGCTTCGCCGTCACCGGCCGCTCGGGCGGCGGAGCCTACACCGCCTGGGTCACGGCCGCCGACGACCGCGTGAGGGCCGCCATCCCCGTCAGCGGCATGAGCGACCTCGAGGACTACGTCAAGCCGCCCGTCATCAACGGCCACTGCGACTGCATGTTCCTCTACAACACCTACCAGTGGCCCTGGACGCGAATCCTGAATCTGGCCGCGCCCAGGCCGCTCCTCTTCACCAACTCCGACGCCGACACCATCTTCCCCATGACAGGCAACGAGCGCACCATCGAGCGCCTGCGCAAGCTCTACGCCCTGCTCGGCAAGCCCGAGCACGTGGACGCCTTCGTCACGCCCGGCCCGCACAAGGACGTGTCGCCCCTTCGCGTCGCCGCCTTCGGCTGGATCAACCGCTTCCTCAAGGGCGACACCTCGCCCGCCACCGAGCCCGACAAGTACCCCACCGTCGAGGGCAAGGAGCTGTGGGCCTTCCCCGGCGACCTGCCGAAGGACGAGGTCAACACGAAGATTGACCAGCTCTTCGTCCCGAGGGCCGAGGTCGCCGTGCCCGATACGCTGCGCAAGCTCGCCGCCCTGCGCAAGAAGCTATTGACAGAACTCCGCGAGACCACGTTCCGCGCCTGGCCCGAAAAGCTCCCCACCGCGAGCCTCGAACTCGGCGACCAACCCCTCTCAGGCACTATTGCCACCGAGTCGCCCCTCGTGGCCGGCTACCGCTACTTCCCCGCCCCACCCCCCTCCCTCCCAGAGGGAGGGGGAAGGGGGAGGGTGCACCCTATAGATAAGGACCGACCCTCACCCTCCCCTCTCCCTAGAAGGGAGAGGGGTGCAGCCACCACCTGCTGGCTCCTCATCCTCAACGAGGGCGACATGGATGAGACACTGCCCGACTGGGCGGCACCCATCATCGGCGACGATGCCAGTGTCGTCCTCAGCCCCCGCGGCGTCGGCCCCACCGAGACCACCATCAAGCAGCCCTACTACTTCCGCCGCGCGATGCCCCTCCTCGGCCGCACGATGGACAGCGGGCGGGTCTGGGACATCCTGGCCTTCGTCCACGCCGTCAAGCGCCCCCGCACCATCTGGAAGGTCGCCGGCAAGGGCCAGGCGGGCATCCTCGGCGCCTACGCCGCCCTTTTCGACGAGCGGATCGCCGAAATCGTCTGCGTTGAGCCGCCCGCCACCCACGACGACGGCCCCTACTTCCTCAGCGTCATGCGAGTCCTCGACATCCCCGACGCCCTGGGCCTCCTCGCCCCCCGCCCCCTCACCCTTCGCAACGCCTCCGCCAAACCCTTCGACAAGACCGCCGCCTACTACCGCGCGGCCGGCTCCCAGGCCACCCTCAAGCGCAACTGAACTCCTCGGAGAGCAGACCCATGACCGGTGCCGACCTTCTTGCCCTCACGCTCCGCGAACGAAACGTCGACTTCATGGCCACGCTCAGCGGCAACGGCCTGAACCCGCTGTATCTCGCGTGCCGCGATGCGAGTATCCGTCTGATTGACACGCGGAACGAACAGGCCGCAGCGTACATTGCGGATGCCTATGCCCGCCTCACGCGCCGAGTGGGCGTGGTCGCCGTGTCCAGCGGCCTCGCCCACGTCAACGCCCTCACGGGCATCGCCAACGCCTGGTTCGATGGCGCGCCCGTGCTCCTCATCACGGGCGAAAGCCCGGCGTCGCAGGACGACCTGGGCAAGTTCCAGGAGTTCGATCACGTCGCCCTCGCGCGGCCGCTGTGCAAGTACGCCCGCCGCGTGCTCGAGCCCGCCAGGATTGCCTTCTACGTCCACGAGGCCCTCGCCGCCGCCACGAGCGGACGGCCAGGCCCCGCCTGCCTCTCGATCCCGGTGGACGTGCTCTCCGCCGAAATTCCCGCCGCCAAAGCCCTGCGCGTCCGGCCAGGGCCAGGCGAGGTGGTGCAGGACGCTGCGGCGGATAGCGACCTGGTGACCGAGGCCGCGAAGCTCATCGCCAGGGCGAAGCGCCCCGTCCTCGTCGCCGGCACGGGCGCCTTCTACGCCGAAACCCAGCAGGAACTCGACGAGTTCGCCCGCCTCACCGCCATCCCGGTCGTCACGCCCATCTGGGACCGGGGCTGTGTGGAGTGCCCCGCCGAGTACTTCCTGGGCGTCGTGGGCGCGGCCAGCGGCGAGCCGAAGCTCCTCGCCGATGCCGACCTGCTCCTGCTGGTCGGCTGCCGCACGGACTACCGCGTCGGCTTCGCGCTCCCGCCCAAGGTCTCCGAGAAGGCCGTCATCATCCGCATTGACGTGGATGCGGCTGAATTGCGGAGTGGCGTTGAACCCAATGTAAAACTCCTGGGCGACCCGTGCACCGTTCTCGGCCAGCTCGCCCGCACCACGCGGCGGCTGGGCGCCAAGCCCCACGCCGCCTGGCTCGCCACGGCCCGCCAGCGCGATGCCGCCTTCCGCCGCCGATGGCTCAAGGCCCCCGCGCCCGCCTCCCCGCCGATGACGGGCCGCCACATTGTGGACGCCATCCGCCCCTTCCTGAGCGAGGAGTTGCTCTTTCTGATTGACGGGGGAAACATCGGGCAGTGGGCGCACATGGCGTTGGCCGACCACTATCCAGGCCGCTGGCTCACCTGCGGCGCCAGTGCCGTCGTAGGCTGGGGCCTGCCCGGCGCCATCGGCGCCAAGCTCGCCTACCCCAAGCGCCCCGTGCTCCTCCTCTCGGGCGACGGAGCGTTCGGCTTCACCATCGCGGAACTCGAAACCTCGGTCAAGCACTCCGCCCCATTCGTCATCGTCCTGGCCGACGACCGCGCCTGGGGCATCGTCGTCAGCGGCCAGAAGGCGGCCTACGGCTCCGAAGGCATCCTCGCCAGCCGCCTGGCCCCGATTGACTACGCCCAGCTCGCCGAAGCCTTCGGCGCCGTCGGCATCCGCGCCGAGACCCCGGCCGTGCTCTCCGATGCCATTCGGCAGGGCCTCGCCGCCGACCGCACCACCCTCATCCACGTCCCCATCGCCCTCCTCGGCCCGGCGGATGCGTGAAAACGACGCGGGGGAAGGAAGCCCTTCTCGTGAGAAGGTCTTCCTTCCCCCGCCCCCCATCCTTCCCAAGAGCTTCTACACTACTTCCCCGCCGCAGCGTTGGCGAGGGCCACGGCGTCCACGGCGGTGGCGCCGTAGCTGTCGCAGCCGGTGCGCTCGGCGACCATGTCGCTGGCCGCGGCGCCGCCGATCATGATCTTCACGCCCTCCCGCAGCCCCGCGGCCTTGAGGGCGTCGGAGGTATCCTGGAGCGCCTTGCAGCAGGTGGTGAGGAAGACGCTCATGCCGATCATGAACGCCCCGCTCTTCTTCACGGCGGCGACGAACTGCTCGGGCTTGACGTCCACACCGAGGTCCGTGACCTCGTAGCCGGCGCCGCGGAGCATCAGGACCACGATGTCCTTGCCGATGTCGTGGATGTCGCCGCGCACGGTGCCCATGACGATGTGCTTTGCGCCCGCCCTGGCCTTGGGCTTCGGGCCTTTCTTCAGCAGGGGCGCGAGCTGGGCAGAGATGTCCTTCATGATTTCACCGGCGAACATCAGCTCGGAGATGAAGTATTCGCCCTTGTTGAAGCGTTCGCCGACCTCGCCGAGGCCGGCGCGGCACTCGGCCAGGATGTCGGCCGCTGACACCTTGGCCTTGATGGCTTTCTCAATCAGAGCCTTGAGCTGGTCTTCCTTCAAGGCGCTCATGGCCTTCGCAATCGCGCCCGGCTTGGACATTCGGGTGCCTCCTTCCGGTCGTAACCTCCCGCAGGTTGCGAACCTGCGGGAGGTTGGGCTTAGGACTGCATGATGCAGAACCAGAGGTACAGGTACGCCAGGCTGTCGAGTTCCTCCCACGATTTCTGGACGATCTTGGGGTCGCCCAGAATCTTGGGATACTCCTTAAGCTTCTCCTCCCAGGGGAAGCACACGCCGGGCTTGATGGCCTTCTTCTGCTTCTTCTGTGCCATTGCCTCGTCTCCTGAACTCCCTGAACTCCCTCCCGAAGGTTTCTTCACCTTCGGGAGGGTAACAGGGGTTGCCCTGCGCCCCCCGCCATCGCGTTACCCTCCCGAAGGTTTCTTCACCTTCGGGAGGGTAACAGGGGTTGCCCTGCGCCCCCCGCCATCGCGTTACCCTCCCGAAGGTGTTGGAACCTGCGGGAGGGAAGGCGGTTAGCGGTAGACGCCGTATTCGACGGTGAATTCGGTCATGGCCTTCACGTTCTCGACGGTCGAGTCGTCCTGCATGATCGCGCCGGCGTCCATGATGTAGCCGCCGTCCTTGCCCACGCGGTCGATCACCTCCTTGCAGCGGGCGCGCACCTCGTCGGGCGTGCCGTAGGCCAGCAGGTCGTTCGGGATGCCGCCGCTGATGGCAAACTTGTGCCCCACCTTCTCATACACCTCGAAGGGGTCGGCGCGGTCCACGTGGTAGATGATGCTCTTGTCGGGCAATTCCGCGATGTGCTTCAGGTTCGGGTTCCAGTCGCCCTCCGCGTACCAGAGCACCTGGCGGCCCTCGGCGTGCAGGTCTTCGATGATCTTCTTGCAGGTCGGCCAGAAGAAGGTCTCGAACTGCTTGGGCGAGAGGAAGGGGGTGCAGCCGCGATGGAGCCAGATGCTGATGGGCACGGTCTTCGTGGGGTCGGCGCCCGCAACGGCGTTGAAGTACATGTGCGGGCGGAGCGCCTCGCAGGCGGCGAGCACCTTCTTGGGCTGCCGATGGATGTCGGCGCACAGTTGGCGGAAGCCGCGGAACTTGTCGGCCAGAATGTCGAACGGCGCCTTGAGGCAGCCCGCGATGGCGTGCACCGTGCCGGTCTCGGCCTTCATCCGGCCCACCTGCGCGCCGAACTTGTTGAAGTAGTGGAGCATGGCCATGCCGCCCTTGAGCCAGGCCAGGTTGTTCTTCGCGGTGTTCGGCGCGCCGGGCGCCACGGCATACTTGTTCGCCCGAGGCATCCAGACGTTTGCGATGAAGCCCGTCGGGTCGGCGATGAACTCGTCGTACTCGTCGGCCTTCATGAACGCCGACTCCTCGTCGGGCGGCTCGATGTACTGGAAGGCGTCGGTCGGCGGCTTGTCTATGCCCGGGATGGCGTAGTAGTTCAGCCCCGCCGCCTCGGTCAGCCCCGTCCAGACGTAGACCATGTTGCCCACCGTCGCGTCCCAGTCGAAGTCGCGGCAGCACTTCATGATCGCGTCGAAGGCCAGGTCCACGTCGTGCGTGACCTGTTGGTTGTTGTAGCCGGCGTACTTGCCCGCGAACTCGGCGGCGAAGGGGCGGATCGGTACTCGGTCGGGCTTCTCCTTCCTCATCGCCGCCACGTAGCGCGCCAGCCGCTGCTCGTACAGCCGGTCGGTCTCCTGCGCCATGTCGCTCATCCTTTCCGCTCAGCCTGGGAAACCCTCGTCCTGCGGCCCTCATCTTTAGCGCCCCGCGTCCCCGCTGTCAAGTGTCCTTCCGAGCCCGCTGTCGTTTCCCCACCCATCGGGCACCTCCCCCATAGGTGCCATGGCAAGGCCCTGCCAGTCTGTCGGGCGAAAGAATGAGGGTGACCGCGCGTCGCCCCCAGCACAGGCGATGCCAGCCAGACCCACTTCCTCCCTACATGTACAACGTCATTGCCCCCCAAATTTAACGGCCCGGGGCGCCGATTTGCTGTAACGGCTGTCGCTGCACAGGTTTATGGCCAGCGCCAGGCGTGCGGCAGGCCCTGCCCCACATGCGGGCGTATCAGACCCGCTCGAACCGGCGCGGGAAGCTCGAATAGCTCGTGAGGTCGAAGGGCTCGGTGGCTACGGCCCAGGGCACCGTGCCAATCTCGCTGAGCAGCGCCCGCGCCGCTGCGCCGTAGCGCAGCGCGGCGTCCATCCCCTCGACCACCGTCCGCGCCTCGCCGCCCTCCCCCACGCGCCGAGCGTGCTCGGCCGGGACGCGATGGATGCGGCCGCTGCTCTCGTGGGCGCCGTCGAGGGCGAGGACGAACTTGCGCGTCTCGGCCAGATCGCACCGCAGGAGCGAGCGGTCGTTCGCGCGAACCGCCTCGACCAGGTTGGCGACCATCTTCGCGACGCCATTGTCAGCGGGGCACGATTCCCCCTGTCCGTCGTTGTAGCGGACGCTTGCCCCATCCCGCATGCTCCAGACGGCATGGCCGCGCTCGGCCTCGATCTCAATGACGGGGCCGAAGTTGGCCTCGGAACGATGGCTGGCGAGGAAGAGGCAGGTGGGGCCTTCGGCGGTCTGAATCTCGATGGCGCACGTGTCGTGCGACTCCACGGGGCCGGCGGCGTACAGCTCGGCGCGCACGCTCACAGGCGCCGCCAGGCGGCTCGGCTCGGGCGAGGCGAGGAAGAGCATGTTGGTGATCTGGTGGGCCAGGGCATTCGTGGCGGGGCCATCGAGCACCCACGTCTCGCCCACCTTGAGCTTCCCCGCCCATTCGTTGCGCGTGTAGTAGGCCTGGTCCCGCGGCCAGCCGGCGTGGCAGACGAGCGATCTCAGGCGGCCCAGCCGGCCCGAGACCACCCGGTCCTTGATGAACCGAATATCGGCGCCGTGGAGGGCCTGGAAGCCCACGAGACAGAAGCGCCCCGCCGCCTCGAGGGCAGTGAGCATCGCGTCCACCTCCTGAACCGTCGCGGCCGGCGGCTTCTCGAGGTGGACGTGGCAGCCTGCTTGCGCCGCCGCAAGGGTCAGCGCAGCGTGCGACGGGATGCCCGTGGCGACGTACACGGCGTCGCACTTGCCGCGGAGCGCATCGAGCATGGCCAGCGGATCAGCGAAGAGATGCACGCCTGCCTTCGAGAGCTCCTGTGCTCTGTCGGCAAGCGCCGACAGCCGCGTGTCCGCCGCCGCGATGAGGCGGCAGCCGGCCTGTTCCGCGACTTGCGGGATGAGCTGCGCGAAGCTCCAGCCGTAGCCGCCGAAGCCGACGAGGGCGAGGCGAATCACCGAGCGTGTCTCCTCATCTCGTTCTCCTCATCTCCTTAACCTCCCGCAGGTATTGGAACCTGCGGGAGGTCAGGAGTTGGAACCTGCGGGAGGCAAGACCCGCGGGAACTGGGCGCTCACTCCCCCATCGCCTTGATGACCAGGCGCTTGCGACGCCGGCCGTCGAACTCCGCATAGTAGATCTGCTGCCACGGCCCAAGGTCGAGCTTGCCCGCAGTGATCGGCACGATGACCTCATGGTGCACCAGCAGACTCTTCAGGTGCGCATCGCCGTTCGTCTCGCCCGTGCCGTGATGGCGGTAGTTCGGCCCCTTCGGAGCCAGCTCCTCCAGCCAGGCATCAATGTCCTGGATCAGCCCCGGCTCGGCGTCGTTCACATAGACGGCGGCGGTGATGTGCATGGCGGACACGAGCACCAGGCCCTCCCGGATGCCGCTCTGGCGCACGACCTCCTCGACCTGCTCGGTGATGTTGAGGTACTCGCGCGGCTTGCGGGTGGTGAACCATAGGTATTCGGTAGCGGACCTCATCGCGGCCACCTTTCGTTGCTGCCCCCTGGACTGGAACCTCTGCGACCCTGGCCTCGACTAACCCTACGCGGCCGGCCCAATCGGGCTTGATCTCCCCCGCGCCGGGCCGTATAGTGGTAGAAAAGGGGTTGAACCCAAGGAATGAGCTTTCCTGCACTTAGGCGGTCGCGGCGTGTGGCGTTCGGCGCTCACCTGGCTGCTCGGGATCAACCGCGGCGAGATTGCCGAGGGCACAGGCGTGCGCCTCAAGTTCGCCAATCCCTGGCCCACCTGGGTCATCCTGCTGGCCGCCGTCGCTGCCATCTGGCTCGTCGCCTTTCTCTACAGCCGCGAGAAGGGCACCGCCACCCGCCGCCGCAAGGCCACCTTGGCGGTGCTGCGATGCCTGCTCATCGCCCTCGTGCTCCTCATCCTCTTCAAGCCGATTCTAGCGGTTGACAAGAGCGAGTTCAAGGAGGCATACGTGCTGGTGCTCCTCGACGACTCGCTCTCGATGCGCCTGCGCGACCGCTACCAGGAACCCGCGCTCCGCTCCGCCCTGGCGCGCGTGGCGGCTGTGGACGAGGCCGCGCTGGACCACCAGACCCGCGCCGACCTCGTGAACCGCGCTCTGGCGAATCCCGCCGTTGACCTCCTGGGCAAGCTCTCGAAGCAGTGCAAGCTCCGCGTCGCCACGTTCGCGGGCGCCGTGCGCGGCGTGGACCTGCAAGCCGCGCGCGCAAGAGAAGGCGCCAACCCGCCGCCCCTAGTCACACCTGCCGGCGACCGCACGCTGCTCGGCGCCGCGCTGCGCGAGATGGCCGAAGCCCTCCGCGGCCATCGCATCGCCGCCGCCATCGTGATCACAGACGGGCGGACGCAGGACGTGGACCCCTCGGCCCTGGAGATCGCCCGCCGCCTGCCCGCCATCCACGGCGAAGCGTTCCCCGTCTTCACGGTCGGAGTCGGAGCCGCCGACGAGGCCAAGGATATCCAGGTCGTCAAGATCCTCGCCCCCAGCACCGCGCGCAAGGACGACCAGGTGACCTTCAACGCCGTGGTCGCCGCGAGGGGCTTCCGCGGCGACGTGGACCTGTTGCTCAAGGCCGACGGCAAGCTGGTGAACACCGTGCGCGCACGCCTCGAGGGCGACGGCCCGCAGACCATCCCCATCCGCTACACGCCCGAGGCCGCCGGCACCTTCCGCTTCTCCGTCGAGATCCCCGCCGAGCCGGGCGAACTGAGCACCGAGAACAACGCCTCGCGCCACGTCCTCACCGTGAAGGACGCCCGCACCAAGGTCCTCTTCGTCGCTGGCCAGCCCAGCTATTTCTACCGCTTCCTCAAGAACGCCCTGATCGTGGACAAGTCAATCCTTCTGAGCTGCTTCCTCCAGTCGGCCGACCCCGACTTCATCCAGGAGGGCAGCCGCCGGATCACCCACTACCCCGAGACCCGCGAGGAGCTGTTCGACTTCGACGTGGTGATCTTCAGCGACGTGGACCCCGCAATGTTCCGCGCCGAGCAGATCGCGGACCTGCGGGCCTTTGTCGGCCAATTCGGGGGCGGCTTCATCCTGGTCGCCGGCGCCTTCCATCCGCCCGAGGTCTGGAAGGGCACCGCCATCGAGGAACTGCTCCCCGTCATCACCAGCGGCGCCGCGCCCCGCCCCGACCTCCTCGCCGCCCGGACCCTCAAGGAGCCGTTCCGCGCGCGCCTCACCGAGCAGGGCCGCCTCCACGGCATCACCCAACTCGCCGACACGCCCGAGGACAGCCAGAAGATCTGGGAAAGCCTCCCCGGCTGCTACTGGTACCACCCTGTCGCCCGAGCCAAGCCGGCGGCGGTCGTCCTCGCCGAACACCCGTACGACCGCGACGAGCGCGGCCCCATGCCCCTCATCGCCGTCGGCCGCTACGACCCGGGCCGCACCCTCTACTGCGCCCTCGACGGCACCTGGCGCTGGCGGTTCTGGGTCGGCGACGTCTACTTCACCCGCTTCTGGGTCCAGGCGATCAACTTCGTCGGCTCCCACCGCATCCTGGGCGGCAGCCGCCGCATCCAGCTCGCCACCGACAAGCGCTCCTACACCCTCGGCGAGCGAGTGGTCATCCAGGCCCAGTGCCTCGACGACGCCTTCCGCCCGTTGCAGGCGGAGGCCGTCGAGGCCCGCCTGGAAGCGCCCGGGGCCGCCGCCGAGGCCGTCCGATTGCTCCCCAGCCGTCAGGGGGCTGGCATCTTCGAGGGATCGTTTGTCGCCGCCCGGCCCGGCAGCACCCTCCTCTCCCTCGCACTCGGCCATGAGCAGGAATCGGTCGCCTTCGACATCCACCTGCCCGAGACCGAGTTCCAGCACCCCACCATGGATGCCCGCACGCTGCGCGAGCTCGCCGCCGCCACGCGCGGGGAGTTCCTGCGCCTCGACCAGCTCGACACCCTGGCCCCCCGAATCCAGGCGGCGGGCCAGGAACTCACCACGGAGGTCCAGGACCCCCTCGTGGATGCCCCTGCACTGCTCGTGGTCTTCCTGGGCCTGGTCTGCTCAGAATGGTGGTTCCGCAAGCGGGGGATGCTCGCATGAGGACGGCGAGCCGGATGCTGGGGTTCTGGGCCTCTCTCGCCTCCATGGCAAGCGCAGGCACCGGCAGCCTGCCGAAGATGGCGCTCTCTGAGAAGACGCGGCAGGTGGTGCTCGATGGCCTGCGGTACCTGGCCCGCACCCAGAACCGCGACGGCTCGTGGTCGGGCCGCGGCGGCTACAGCCGCAACGTGGGCGTGAGCGCGCTGGCCTGCATGGCCTTCATGGCCAACGGCAGCCAGCCCGGCCGCGGCGAGTTCGGGGAGAACATCGACCGCGGCCTCGACTTCATCCTCAGCAACGTGCGCCGCGACGGCTACATCAGCGCCGGGGCCGACTCGCGCATGTACGAGCACGGCTTCGCCACGCTTTTTCTCGGCGAAGCCTATGGCATGACGCAGCGGCCCGACATCGCCGACAAGCTCCGTCTCGCCGTCGCCCTCATCCAGCGCTCGCAGAAGCACGCCGACGGCGGCTGGCGGTACGACCCCTCGCCGCTGGCCGAGTCGGACATCTCGGTGACCGTGTGCCAGATCATGGCCCTGCGTTCCGCGCGCAACGCCGGCATCAAGGTGCCCCGGGAGTGCATAGATCGCGCCGTGAACTACGTCAAGCAGAGCTGCCTGCCCGACGGCTCCTTCTGCTACATGCTCCAGAGCCGCTCGCGTGGCTCCTATGCGTTGCTCTCGGCGGGCGTCAGCTCGCTCTATGGCGCCGGCGAGTTCGACTGCCCCGAGCTCAAGCGCGCGCTGGCCCTCTTCGAGCAGGAGACGCCCCGCAACATCCCACATCGCGGGCCCATCAGCCACTACTACTCCTACGCCCACTACTACGCCTCGCAGGCCGCCTACCACGCCGGCGGCCGCTACTGGAGCGCCTACTACCCCGCCATCTCGAAGGAACTCGCCGAGACGCAGGAGGCCAACGGAAGCTGGCAGGACACCTTCGGCGAGGCCTACGGCACGGCCATGGCCTGCCTCGTGCTCCAACTCCCCTACCAGTACCTGCCCATCTTCCAGCGGCTGGGCGCAGAGGACGCCGCGTTGCTGAGGAAGGAGGCGCCCGTTGCCCCCGAATGAGCTGCACCACAGGCTTCGCGCTCTTCGCGCCCGCCTTCGCGCCCTGGTGGTGCTGGCCGGGGCCAGCCGTGTCGTCCTCATCGTCCTGGGCACCCTGGCCGCGGCCTTCCTGCTGGACTGGGCCGCCCGCATCGAGGCCCCGGGGCGCTTCGTGCTGCTCCTGGCCGCGCTGGGCGTGTCCGGCTATGCGCTCGTGCGCTACCTCGTCGCCCCACTGCGCGTCCGGATGGCCGACGATGACCTGGCGCTGCTCGTGGAGCGGCGCTTCCCCGCCCTGCGCGACCGCCTGATCTCCGCCGTGCAATTCGCGCGGGCGCGCAGCGTGGCCCCGCTGTCGGAGGCGATGGTGGCCCGGCTGTCCTCCGACGCCTGGCAGCAGGCCGCGCCGCTCCCCTTCCACGACGTGGCCTCCGCCCGCAAGCCCGCATACTGGGCTCTGGCGGCCTTGGGGGCGCTCGCCTTGGCCAGCTCCTATGCGCTCCTGTTCCCAGCGAACGTGACCATCTTCGCCTACCGATTCCTCAACCCGACCAGCTCCGTCGAGTGGCCGCGCCGCACCCAGCTCACGGTCCTGGCCTACGACAAGGACGGCCGGCCCCTCGCCCTCGAAGGGGACCAGATCCACGTGCCGAAAGGCGAGGACCTGAATCTCCTGATCCGAGCGGCCCGCTCATCGGGCGCCCTCTGGCGCCCGCCCCGGCGGGTGGCCGTTCACTACCGCTACGCCACGGGCGGCGCGAGCCTCCGCAGCGTGCCGATGGGCGACGAGGCGGCCTACCCGACCTGCTTTGCCACCGTGGGCGAGCCCTTCTCATTCCACGTGACCGGCGACGATGCCACGACCCGAACCTACCGGGTGGACGTGCGCACCCGCCCGCGCATCCAGGACCTCCGGCTCACGATCCGAGCTCCCGCCTACACGGGCGAGCCCGAGCGCGTGCAGGCCGACGGCCGCGGCGCCATTGCCGCCCTGGCGGGCTCGGCCGTGCACCTCGAGGTCACGACCAGCAAGCCCATTGCCGAAACGCCAGGCAGCGCGGCCATCGTCGTCGAGGGCCAGCCGCCCGTTCCGCTGGCCTTCATGACCCAGGGTGGCGAGCCCTCACGCACGCGCCTCCGCGGATCGTTCACCCTCCAGGCGGGCCAGAAGGACTACACCATCGCTCTCGTGGACACGGATGGCCTGGGAAGCTCGCCGCCCGCCACCTACCGTCTCGATGTGCGGCCCGACCGCGAACCCTCGGTCAAGCTGCCTCAACCGGGCGCCAGCAGGAAGGTCACGCCCAACGCCGTGGTGCCCGTCCGCCTGTCCGTCGAGGACGACTATGGCGTCACCCGCACCCGCTTCGCCTACCAGCGCGACGAGAAGGGCGAACCGGCCGTCCACGCCTTCCCCGACCAGAAGCCGCCCGCCCGAAAGGTCGAGGAGGCGTTCGAGTGGGACCTGACATCCCTTGCCCTCAAGGAGCGCGACACACTGCGCGTGCACGCCGAAGCCGAAGACGCGTACACACAAACGGTCGCCGGCAAGACGCTCGGGCCGAACGTCGGGCGCTCGCCCACCTACATCCTGACCGTCATCTCGCAAGCCGAAATGGCCTCGCTCCTCCAGCGCCAGCAGCAGGAACTCAAGGAGCGCCTCAAGAAGCTCATCAGTCGCCAGGAGGCCGAAAAAGGCACGGTCGAGCAGATGCGGGGCAGCGAGAACCTCGACCGCCGCCAGGCCGCCGTCGCCGAGCGCGAGCAGATGAAGACCGCAGCAGCGGCGGAGGCCCTCGCCGCCGATCTCGAGACCGTCGTCGAGGACATGAAACAGAACAAGATCGGCACCCCCGTGGACCACCGCCGAGCCTCCGAGCTGGGCGACGCGGTGCGCCGGGCCGCCAAGACCGACATGCCCGATGCCGCCCGCCAGATCGGCAAGGCGGCCCAGACCCAGGAGCGCCCCGAACAACTCCGCCACCTCGCCGCTGCGGCCGACAGGCAGCAGCAGATCGTCGAGAACCTGCGGACCGCCCTGGCGAAGTTCGACCAGTGGAGCGACGTGGACGAGCTGGTGCGCGACGCGAGCGAACTCCTCCTCACTCAGAAGAAGCTCAACGACGGCGCCGCCGACATGGCCCGCAAACTCCTCGGCAAACCCGAGGAGCAGCTCACCCCCTCCGAAAGGGGCGCCGCCCGCAGCCTGTCCCGCTCGCAGCAGGGCGCACGCGACTCGATGCAGGCCCTCGAGGGCAAGATGGCCGACGTGGCCCAGCGGATCGGCGAGAAGGACCCCGCCGCCGCCAAGATCGTCGAACAGGCCCTCTCCCAGGCCACCGCCGACCAAATCCGCAAGCGGATGGACGATGCGGCGAGCCTGATTGACCAAGCGCGCCCCGCCTCTGCCCTCCCCCTGCAGGGCGACGCCACACAGGCCCTCGAACGCCTCGTCGAGACCCTCTCACGGGCTCGCAGCCCGTATCTGGCCAAGGACCTCCGACGTCTCCAGGAGGACCTCCGCCACAAGCTGGAGGACATCGACAAACTCCTCGCCGACGAGAAGCGCCAGCTCACCGAGACCCAAGTGGCGAATCTGCGCCGACAGCTCCAACGCCTCGTCGAGCAACAGGCAGCTACCCGGGGCGCCACCCAGCAGGCCGCGTCGGACGCCGACCTGAAGGGCCAGGCCCCCGCCCAGGATGAGCATACCAGGCAAGCCGAGGAGATCGGGCGCCAACTCCAGCGCCTCACCGAGAACGCCCCCGAGCACAAGGACCTGCTTGGCAAGGCCCACAACACCATGGCCAACGCCGCCAGCCAGATGAGCGACGCATCGAAGTCCCTCGCCCAAGCCGACAAGGCCGACGCCGCCCATGCTCAGGACGAAGCCCTCCGGCAGCTCCAGAAGGCAGATGAACAGCTCGCCGGCCTCCAGGAGAGGCTCGCCGAGGGCAAACGCCAACTCGAGCGCCTCGCCGAACGCTCCGTCCAGCAGGACAAGACGGCCAAGTCCACCGCTGCCACCGCTGCCGGTATCCAGAAGGCCGCCGACGAGGCCAAGAACACCCTCCCCGCGACATCGAGGTCCATCGAGCAGGCCAGCCAGGATGCCCGGGACGCCGCCCAGGCGATGCAGGAGGCCGCCAGGCAACTCGACCAGGCCTCGCGGCAGCCCGACGCCAGCCCTGCCGCGCAGGAGGACGCCCAGCGCCAGCAGCAGGAGGCCGCCGACCAGCTTCAGAAGGCGCGCGACCAGCTCGCCAACGCCCACGACCAGCTCGATCTCCAGCGTCGCGCCCAGGAGCTCTTCGAACTCCAGAAGGTCCTCACGGAGCTCCTCCCCCGACAGGTGGCGATCCGCGATGCGACCCAGAAGCTCGACGCCGCCACCGAGGGCGGCCAGAAACCCCTCGACCACGCGCAGACCCTCCGCTGCCGCGAGTTGGCCGACGCCCAGAAGAAGCTCCAGGAGGAATCGGCCCTCGTTGTGCAGCGCCTCGAGCGCGGCCAGGTGCCCATCTTCCTCTACGTGATGAAGAACGCCGCGCGCCTCATGGGCGAGGTCCACCAACTCCTCGCTGACGGGAAGGTGGATTGGCTGACCCAGGAGGCGCAGCGCGAGATCGAGCGCGACCTCATGCAACTCCTCGACGCCATGAAGTCCGAGGGCGAGCGCCTCGCCGAGCAACAACAGCAAGACGGCGGAGCCGGCGGCGCGCCGCAAGATAGCCGCCCGCGCCCGCTCGTACCGCCCAGCCAGCAGCTCAAGCAACTCAGAGTCATGCAGGCCATCATCAACACCGAAACCCGCGCCATCGAGGTCGAGCGTCTCACAGGAAACGCCCGGGCGCGCCTCCTGCAACACAAGGCTCAGCGCCTCAGTCAGAAGCAGGCCGAGTTGGGAAAGCTCAGCCGCGAGTTCGGCGACGCCCTCGAGAAGGCCAAGGAACAGGAATCCATGACGCCCCCACAGGAGCCTGACCGATGACACGCGCCGCCCTCTTCGCCTCCGCGCTCTGCCTGCTCATGGCCACAGTGCCCCTCGTCGCCAAGGAGGAGATCCTGCCCGGCAAGAAGGGCAAGGAGCGCGACCAGGCCGCCCAGGAAAACCCGCTCTACGACGTGGCCGGCGACATGGACACGGCGGCTCGACGCCTCAAGGAAACGAAGACTGACGACACCACTCAAGACGTCCAGCAGGCCATCATTGACAAGCTCGACAAGCTGATCGAGGCGGCCCAACAGCAGAACAACAAGCCACCTCAGGGGGGCCAGGGCGACGAGAAGAAGCCCCAGAAGCGCCCCGAGCCTCAACCCCAGCCGAAGTCTGAGGAAGAGAAGAAGAAAGCCGAAGAACAACAGAAGAAGCCTGCCTCCGCCGAGGAAAAAGACAAGCAGGAACGCCCGGGCATCGGGCGCCCCGGCCAGGGCGCCCCTTCGGGCCAGATCCACACCGACGCCAACGAATGGGGCAACCTGCCCCCCGCGATTCGCGATCAGCTCCTTCAGACGCAGGGCGAGGGCTTTCCCCTCAAGTACCGCGAACTCCTGCGCCGCTACTACCTCGACCTCGCCAACCCGAAGGAATGACTGACGGTGCGCAACCTTGTGGGTCTCGCCCTCCTGGCCGCCACCGCTCTGGGGGCAGAGGACATCCTGATCGCCGACTTTGAAGGCAAAGACTATGGCGCCTGGAAGGTCGAGGGCGAGGCCTTCGGCCCAGGCCCCGCCCGCGGCACCCTGCCCCGTCAGATGCACGTGGATGGCTTCCTCGGCAAGGGGCTGGTAAACAGCTACTTCAACGGCGACGGCGCCATCGGCACCCTCACGTCGCCCCCGTTCAAGATCGAGCGGAAATTCATCAACTTCCTCGTCGGCGGCGGAGGCTACAAGGACGAGACCTACATCGCCCTGCTCGTGGACGGCAAGCCGGCGCGCACCGCCACGGGGCCCAACGTCCAGCCCGGCGGCTCCGAGCGGTTGAGCTGGCACTCGTGGGACGTGGGCGATCTGGCCGGCAGGGAGGCCGTGATCCAGATCGTGGACCAGCGCACCGGCGGCTGGGGCCACATCAACGTTGACCACATCCTCCAGAGCGATCGCAGACGCGAGGAGAAGCCGGCCATGCGGGAACTCGTCATCGAGAAGCGCTACCTTCACCTGCCCGTGAGAAACGGCGCCGCGAAGCAGCGGATGAAGGTGTCCGTGGCGCCGCCGGGCGCAGAGGCTCCGCCCACAATCGTAGACGACTTCGACATCGAGCTGGCCGATGGCCAGCCCGATTTCTGGGTCTTCCTCGACCTCTCCCCCTACAAGGGCCACAGAGCCAGGATAGACGCGGGCAACCTGCCCGAGGAGTCCAGGGCCCTCGCGGCCATCACCCAGTCGGATGACGTGCCCGACGCCGCGAACCTCTACCAGGAGAAGTACCGCCCCCAGTTCCACTTCTCGTCGCGCCGCGGCTGGAACAACGACCCCAACGGCCTCGTCTTCCACCAGGGCGAATACCACCTCTACTATCAGCACAACCCCTACGGCTGGAACTGGGGCAACATGCACTGGGGCCACGCCGTGAGCCGGGACCTCGTGCACTGGACCGAGCTGCCCATCGCCCTCTACCCCCATCGCTATGGCGACTGGGTGTTCAGCGGCAGCGCGGTCGTGGACCGGGAGAACACGGGCGGCTGGAAGAAGGGCGACGAGGACGTGATCGTGGCGGCTTACACCAGCACCGGCCGCGGCGAGTGCATCGCTTTCTCCAACGACCGGGGCCGCACCTTCACCGAGTATGAGGGCAACCCTGTCGTCAAGCATGCTGGACGCGACCCCAAGCTCGTCTGGTATGCGCCGGGCAAGCACTGGGCCATGGCCGTCTACGACGAGCACGCCGGCAAGCAGTGGATCGCCTTCCACACATCGCCGGACCTGAAGCACTGGACCTTTCAGAGCCGCATCGAGGGCTACTTCGAGTGCCCCGAGCTCTTCGAGCTTCCGGTGGACGGCAACCCAGCCAAGGCCCGCTGGATCGTCTACGCCGCCGACGGGGCCTACGCCGTCGGGTCGTTCGACGGCAAGAGCTTCACGCCCGACCACCCGGGCAAACACCGCTTCAACTGGGGCAACTGCTTCTACGCCTCACAGACGTTCAGCGACATCCCACCCGAGGATGGCCGCCGCATCCAGATCGCCTGGGGCCGCATCGGCCACAAGGATATGCCGTTCAACCAGATGATGAATTTCCCCGTCCACTTGACTCTGCGGACGACCGACGAAGGCATCCGCCTGTTTGCGGAGCCGGTGAGGGAGATCGAACTGCTCCGCGCGACGAGGCACTCGTGGACGGGCCTGGCACTGAAGGAGGGCGAGAACCCCCTGAAGGGGATCGAGGGCGACCTGTTCCACATTCTCGCAGAGATCGAGCCGGGCGATGCGCCCCAGGTGGGCCTCACCCTGCGCGGCACGCCCGTGGTCTACAACGCCAGAGCCCAGCAGCTCGACGCCAAGGGCTGCAAGGCCCCGCTGAGGCCCGAGGACGGCCGCATCCGGCTGGAGATCCTGGTGGACCGCACGTCGGTCGAGGTTTTCGCCAACCGCGGCCGCCTCTACATGCCCGTGGGCGTCATCCCGCCGGACACCGACCGCTCGCTCGGGGCCTTCGCCAGAGGCGGGACCGCGCGGCTAGCCTCCCTCGAAGTCCACGAACTGCGCTCGGCCTGGAGGCGCTAGGAGCCTGTCCCCAACGGCACCGTCAGCACGGTGCGGAACGGGTCGGCGGGTGCGCCGGACCGCGCGATCAGGGCCACCTCGGTGGCACGGAACTTCAACGGCTGCCAATCCAGCCGGTCTGCCACGCGCATGGCATCCTCCACGGACCGGAACCGCCCCAGCGACAGGTGAGGCGTGAAGCCGCCGAAGAATCGCGCCACGTCGTCACACCACGGCATGGCCTGCTGGAGACGCCCCTGAAGCTCGGCCAGCAGGGCGAACGGCTCGGGACGCACCCACAGCGTCACCGACCGCTCGCTGTGGGTGAACTTGCCGAAGCCGTCGAGCATGATCTCGAAAGGGGCCATCCCTCCCACGGCGGGCCGCAGCCGCTCGGCCGCCTCGGCCAGACGCGTCTCGGGCACAAAGGGGAAGGCCATCGTGATGTGCGGCATCCAGCGCAGGAACTGCGGGTCGTGCACGCGGCGGGCCGCCTGGATCGGCTCCCACACCTCCTCGGGCGGCACCAGCACGGCGGCGGTCAGGTTCACCTTGGCTTCGTCTTGCAGGGGGATCATGGCGCGAGCCTCCGTCGTTCAGGCATTGAGCCTAGGGCAGACCCTGAACAGCTCTTCCTCGGCCTCGCGGGTCCAGAAGCCGTGCGCGTCAAGCTGCGCGGCCACCGAGGGAAAGTGCTTGCCCAGGTCGACGAGCGGGATGAGGTCGGGCAGGGCCAGTTCGGGGAAGATGCAGATCTTGCCGCCGGTCTCGCGGTACATGACCTGCCGCATGGCCTCCCACACGCGCGCGAGCGGCCCGATGACGGCGACCGACGTGTTGGGGCGCAGCTCGCCGCGCAGGGCGCCCACAACCACGCCCTGAAGGTCCTCGACCGCCGAGCCGCTGTTGCCGATGATCGTCGCGCCGCGCTGGCTGATCAGGCCGATGTCCACGGCCCCCCTGGTGCCCGCCTTGATGCCCGCGAAGATGTTGATGAGGCCGTCGCGCGCCACGAACGGCTCGGTCGCCTTGATCGGCATCCAGGCGGGGCAGAGGCCCACGATATCGTCGACGCTCGCTGGCTCGACGACATCCGCCAGCTTCGTCCTGATCGGGTTCACGAAACGAATCTCGATGCCCTTGGCCTCGGCCTGCGGGCGGAAGAGCTGCTCCAGGAGGCCCAGGCGCGGGTCGTCAATCTCGGTCACGAGCATCCAGCGCGGAGGACGGGGGTTGTCGAGGGCCGTCTGAAGCCAGATCTGCCCCATCGGGCCGCCGGCCCCCACGAAGATGGCCCGCCCGCCTGGCTTGAGCGTGGTGCGGCGCGGCTTCGCATAGGTTGCGGCCAACGTCGGCTCGCCATCGCCAAGGTAGGAGAGGGCCTTGTAGTGGATCGCCCCCACGTCCAGGCTCGCGTTGGTGCCAATGGGGAAGGCCGGCAGGAGCATCACGCCACCATAGGCCAGCGTGTCCGAGGCCGCCTCGACGAGCGCGACCGATGGCTCCTTCAGGATGATATCATCCACGGCGCCCGTCCCCGGGCTACGCCGCAGCGAGGCCATGTCCTCCAGGACCTCGGCCTTCACCTGACGCGCGATCTCGGCGGCCTGTCCGCCGGTGAGGAGCACCTTGCCTGCCGTCTCGGCGGCCTCGCGCACCTGGGCCAGATGGGCCATCGTGGCGCCGAGGAACCAGGTGGTGCCACCCTGCTTCAGCCCTGTGCGGTAGGCGATCTTGGCGGCCACGCAGCCCCACGGCTCGGCCAGGCCCGCCTCGGCGCGCCCCAGGTCGTTCTTCACGAACGGCCCGCCGTCCAGGCGCTTCGCGTCAATCGGGATCAGGCAGTTCCCCCGGTCGTTGTTCAACACTTCTTCCGGCAGCAGCACGTACTGTTGCATCGCTCCCCGGTGGAAGTAGCCGAAGGCGTGGCTCACGCCGTTCACATAGATATCCGCCTGGATCACGTAGCGCTCGCCGGGTTTCAGGCCGTACTTCGCCTCGATGCCGGGCGGCACTCGGACGATCTCGAGGCAGGCCTCGTGGCCGGGGATATTCGGTTCCCTCGACAGGTCGCGGTTGAACAGCCGCACGTGCGCGCCGCCCTGGTCAATGATCTTGCAGTCCGAGAAGCACAGGCAGATGGCCTGGACCCTCGCGAGCGTTTCGGTCGCGCTGGCCTGGTACATCGGGATACGCTGCGGACGGAAGTAGCCGGCGAAGGGCGCAATGTCAATCAACTCGTGCGACATGAAGCTGATCAGGTCGCGCGGGTCGGCCTCCGCCGGCGGCGCCCCCTTGGGGGCAAACGTGCGGAAGAAGGCCGCGAGCGACTTGTCGCCCGACGCCGCCCACGCATCCAGTTGCGCCTGGGTCGCTCCCCGCGGGGGGCGCACGCGCGCCGCGTCCAGTTCCGACGCAGACTTCGGCCCGATGTACTCACAGAAGTGCCCCATGCCCGTCCCGGTGAGCATGCAGGCCAGGATCTCCTCAGGCAACACCGATCCCATCGTCGCCAATCTCCAGTATCTGGCGGCCAGCCACCACGGCATACACGCTGATCACACTTGGATTATCTTATGGAAGCCTACGCAGCGTGTCAAGGTCGAGGACCAACCCACCTTTGACTCATGGCGCGCTTTGCGCTAGCATGCAAGAGGCGACGAGAGTACCGGGAACTGTCCCAGGGCCGCGTGGCATGGCCATCGATCTGACGCCGCTGTTGAATGACTGGGCGCACGACCCCTCGGACGAAGGCAAGAACGTCCGCTGCATCCGTGGCGCCGACGGCCGCCTGAAGATCCAGGTGCGAGTCCGCTGCGGCATCTTCCAGTGGGAGTTCGAGGGCCGCCCCGACGGCGCTACACCCCACGGCTTCCCCTCCGTGCTCGACTTCTACCGCGCCCACCTCAAGTCGCAGGAGCGTCGGAGCGGCAGCCGCTCTCTGCGCCTCGGCAAGGCCGAGATCGAAGAGATCAGCGAAGAGATCACTGACTACTACCAGCGCCGCATCCTCTTCTTCCGGCTCGGCGAGTACGCGCGCGCCCGCGAGGATGCCGACCACAACGTGGGCCTGATGGACCTGATCCGCGACCACGCCGCCGACCCCGAGGTCGTCGCCCAGCACGAGAAGTGGCGCGGCTTCGCCCTGATGGATCGGGCGCGCGCCGACGCTCTCGCCCTCTGCCAGTCGGGCCACTACGCCCAGGCGGTGCAGAGGGTGGACCAGGGAATCGCAGAGATCGAGGACTGGTTCCGCCGACAGGAGCGCGCCGACGTGATCCCAGTGAGCCAGGAACTCGCGGCACTCCGCGAGCTCAAGCTCCAGCTACGCGAGACCTACAACGTGCCCCTCTCCCGCAAAGAACTCATCGAAGGCCTCCGCGAAGAGCAAGCGAAGGCCATCGCAGACGAAGACTACGAGCGCGCCGCGCGCCTCCGCGACGAGATCGCTCAGTTCGAGAGAGACGAGGGCCAAAGGACCACCTGAGGGCAACCTCCCGCAGGTGGCCAACCTGCGGAGGGTTCTCTTGATGATGACCCACCGCCAAGCCTTCCACGCACTCCTCAACTTCGAGCGGCCCGACACCCTCTGCCAATTCGAGTGGGGCTACTGGCCCGAAGCCGTCGAGCGCTGGCGACGCGAGGGGCTGCCGCAAGGCGTCGAACCCTGGGACCACTGCGGCATCACCCACTACTTCCGCCCGCCAATCGAAATCTACTTCTATCCCCCCTTCGAACGCCAGGTGCTCGAAGAGGACGCCGACACCGTCGTCGTCCGCACCGAGATGGGCATTGTGTGCCGCGAGAGCAAGGCCGGCCTGCGCCTCCCGCAATTCCTCAAGCACCCCGTGGCCACCCGCGACGACTTCGAGGCCCTCAAGGAGCGCCTCGACCCCAAGACCCCAGGCCGTTACCCCGCCAACTGGGCCGAGTGGGCCAAGGCCGCCCCCTCCTTCCCCCATCTCCTCTGCCTCGGCCGCCGCGAGAACGGCTTCTTCGGCTGGCTCCGCGAGCTGATGGGCCTGGAAGGGCTCCTCATGGCCTACCTTGAGCAGCCCGACCTCATCCACGAAATCTGCCGATACCACGTCACCTACCTCCAGACCCTCTACGAACGCGCCCTGCGCGACGTGGAGTTCGACTTCATCTTCCTCTGGGAAGACATGGCCTTCAAGAACGGCCCCCTCATCAGCCCCGACTTCGTCCGCACCTTCATGCTCCCCTACTACCGCGAGATGATCGACTTCTACCGCCAGATGGGCGCGAGGTGGATACTCCAGGACAGCGACGGCAACATGACCCGCCTCATCCCCCTCTTCCACGAGGCTGGGGTGGACGGCATGCTCCCCTTCGAGGTCGCAGCGGGGATGGACGTGGTGAAGGTTCGCGAAGCCCTCCCCCGGCTTCGCATCGTCGGCGGCATAGACAAGCGCGCCCTCTACGGCACGAAGGCCGACATCGACCGCGAGCTCGACGCCAAGCTCCCCGCCATGTTCCGCTCCGGCGGCTACATCCCCACCCTCGACCACCACGTCCCGCCCGAAGTCTCCTACGCCAACTTCCGCCACTACCTCCGCCGCTGCCGCGAGATCTACGAAGTTTCTGTTGCGGGAAGCGACCGGAGCCGAAGACCACCTGAAGGCCGGACTGCAAACGCCCAGACTCCCTGCTCGTAGTTCGGCCGTTAGGCGGTCTGCTGTTTCCCTTTCCGCGCGGGCTGCCTTCCGCAACAAGAACTGCGAGGCTCACCCCTCAACGGCCCGCCATTGGTGTGGCGTCATCTGCTGTTGACACGACACGACGGCCTCGATATACTCTTGGTCATACGCAGCCGGGCAAGCCGGGTCCCCTTCTGCACGGGGTGGGGGAACGATGGCTAAGCATCCTGCGAAATGCCCCAAGTGCGGAGGCCGACTCGAATACGAGTCGGCCGTAGATGAGAAGATTGTCTGCCCAGCCTGCCAGGTGCTCCTGAGCGTCCCTGGCAAGGCCAAGCTCTCCGACAAGGTTGACCCCCTCCTCGGCCAGACCCTCGGCGAGTTCGAGCTTGTCGAACTCCTCGGCCGCGGCGGCATGGGCGCCGTCTACAAGGCCCGCCAGCCCTCGCTCGACCGCTTCGTCGCCGTCAAGGTCCTCCCGCGCGCGGTCTCGCGCGATGCCAGCTTCATCCAACGCTTCAACCGCGAGGCCCACGCCGCCGCAGCCGTCAACCACCCGAACATCATCCAGGTCTACGCCGTCGGCCTCGACAAGGGCTTCCAGTTCATCGCTATGGAGCTGGTTGAGGGCGAGAGCCTGTCCGAGGTCCTCAAGCGCGAGGGCCGCATTCCCCCCGACCGCGCGTTGGAGCTGATGAAGCAGGCGTGCGCGGCACTGGCCTACGCGCACGCCGCGGGAGTTGTGCACCGCGACATCAAGCCTGGCAATATCCTGGTGCGGCCCGACGGCCTGGCAAAGGTGGCCGACTTCGGCCTGGCGAAGCGGGAGGGTATGGATGTGAGCGTCACGGCCACGGGTGCGGCGCTCGGCACGCCGCTCTATTTCCCTCCCGAGGTGGCCAAGGGCCACCGTGCCGACCCCCGGAGCGACCTCTACTCGCTCGGGGCAACCTTTTATCATCTCCTGGCGGGCCGACCCCCCTTCGAAGGCACCTCCAGCACGGAGCTGGCCATCAAGCACGCCAACGACCCCGTGCCGCCGCTGAAGCAACTCGTGCCCGACGCCCCCGCCGCCCTCTGCGGCATCATCCAACGCCTCCTCCAGAAGAAGGCCGAGAACCGCTTCCAATCCGCCGAAGACCTCCTCGCCGCCCTAAATCGTGTGGGTCTCGGCGGGGACTCTTTGCCCCGCCCGCCAGCCGATGTGACCCGCACCCTGCCCGATGCGCAGCGTCCCCGCCTCTCGCTCGAGGAGCGCCGCGCCGCCAAGGCGCAATCCCGCAAGAAGCTCCTCATCATCGGCGGCGGGGCCGCAGCCGCGATTGTCCTCGTCGTCGGCCTCCTCCTCGTGCTCCGCCCTGGCCCCCCTCCCCAATCCGTGGCCCCTCCGACCCCGAAAACCGATAACCGACAACCCACAACCCATTCCCCAATCCCACCCACTCCCACCACCGAGCCTTCGCGCGACGAGGCGAACGCCGAGACCGTCTTCCGCAACGCCCAGGTCATGGCCGCGCGGGGGAACTGGCACGACGCCCAGGCCTACCTCGACCGCCTCCACCTGAAGTATGGCCAGACCGCCTACTACGGGGCGAACAAGGCCGCGATCGAGGCCCTCCAGGCGAAAGTCAACGCCATCCTCAAGCCCACACCACCAAAGCCCGAGCCGCCGAAGCCCGAGCCCAAGAAAGAAGAGCCGAAGCCCAAAGAGAAAACAACCGCCAAGGAAGATGAGGACGCCAAGAAGAAGGCAGAGGAAGAGCGGCAGCGCGTCGAGGCCGAGCGCAACAAGCGCGAGGAGGCCGAAGCCAAGTTCGCCGAGGCCATGAAGCCCGTCGAGGCCCTCGTCGCCTCCTGGGACTTCGCCGCCGCCCTTGATGCCCTCTCGAAGATTAACCTCCCGCAGGTTTTGGAACCTGCGGGAGGTTATGCGGGAGGTTGCGCGGAGCGCCTCGCCACCCGCCGCGACGAGCTGGAGCGCCTAGCCAAGCTCAAGGCCCGCTTCATCGCCAGAATCACCTCCGCCCAGCCGCCACTCGACAAGCGCGCTCTCCTCCTCACCGGCCTCAACGGCCCAATCGTCAAGGCCGACGACACAGGGATCACTGCCAAAGTCACAGGCACCGACAAGACCGAGGCCCACGAATGGCCCCACCTCAGCCCCAAGACCATCCAAAAACTCCTCGACCTCACCCTCGACAAGGCCAACCCCGACGACTGGCTCTCCGCCGGCCTCCTCTACCTTGCCCCCGCCTCCCTCCCGAAGGTTCCAATACCTTCGGGAGGGTATTCGTGCGCGCCCCGCGATGCTTCGGCCGCGGAGCAAGCCTTTGAGAAGGCCAAGTCTCTCGGTGCCTCGATTGAGCGTTTCCTCGACCCCCTGGCGGCCGCGGCCTTTGCCCGTGCGAAGGCCCTGCTTGAAGAGGGACGCGGGACGGGGACGTCCCGCCCACAACCGCAACCCGAGACGCTCGCCGAGGCCATCAAGGCCCTCGACGAGGTTGCGAAGAGGTATGAGAAGTCCACCTGGCTCGCCGCCCACAAGGACGACGTGGCCGCCGCCCGCGAAGCCGCCAGGACTGCCATCGCCGAGGCCGAAGCCGAAAAGCTCTATGCCGAGGCCGCCAAGCTATTCGCGCAGAAGGAACTCTTCGACCTCAAGCCCCTCATCGAAAAGCTCAAGACCACCTACCCCGCCACCAAGCCCGTCACCGACGAAACCCGCAAGCCCTCCTTTGCCGACATGCTCAAAGCCACCGAAACCCTCGGCAAGTTCATCACCGTCCGGCAGGACGGCAAGGGCGACTTCACCACCATCCAGGCCGCCATCGACGCCGCGCCGCCTAACAGCTTGATAGAGATTTGCGACAACGGGCTGTACGTGGAACAGGTGGTATTCGCCCTCGAAAAAGGCGGGCTCACGGTACGAGCGCACAAGGGTTGCTGGCCAGCGATCACGTCTATTGACTCCAAGAAGGCATTCGGCTGTCTCATCGAGGTCCGAGCCAGTCTGGTGAGCCTGGAGCAGCTTGTGTTGGCACACCACAGGCCTGAGGGTGACAGAAGGACCTGTGTATACATAAGGGGCAACGGAGCCCGGCTGGCCCGAACGATCCTGTACGGGCGGGAACACCAGGCATGCAGCGTTCACTGCGATGCAGAGACTGAGCTAGACCGTTGCGTCGTTATTGGCTGGGCGCAATGCCTTAATGGCCACTTGGTTAGCCGTGACTCGGTCTGGCTGGTCGGACAGCCAAGCGTTTGTCGCGCGCACTTGACGCTAGCCCAAGTTCGTCAGTTCGGGGGCCGGAAGGCCGCGATTTGGCAATTCTCGGCCTTCCGGATCAAAAGTCTAGACTACATGGCCGATCAAGTTGTTGAGCCGGCCCAAGCCACTTCGGCCGGCCCAGGCGCTCCGGGAGCACCAGGCCCAGCCGATCAAGGAGGG